>Ga0209373_10000280_pt1 | contig 99859 bp, 93 predicted proteins | sample Higcelweek5metaG_FD_187173 | JGI IMG/M metagenome (GOLD analysis project Ga0209373, IMG submission 187173) | Freshwater pond sediment microbial communities from the University of Edinburgh, under environmental carbon perturbations - High... | ecosystem: Environmental > Aquatic > Freshwater >...
TTTTATTCAATTAATCAAGCTTTTTCGTTTGTTTTTTCGTTGGTCTCAAACACAACTTTAATATCATACCATATTTATTTGCTCTTGTCAACACTTTTTTTATCTTTTTTAAAAAAAGATTTTTATTATGTTGTTTTTTTCATCTAAACTTCTTGAAAGTCTAGATTTATCGGCCATGATAGTTTGATTTTCATTTACCAACACTATTATTTCAGCCATTCCCTTTGCATTTGAATCAAATAAATACGAGTTCATTTGATTCAACAATTCAGATGATGTGAATTTTATAGATATATATGAATCTCCATTATTTAATGCACTTTTCATTTTTTCAACAAGAATATTTTTTCCTTGTTCTATATTACTTGCAATACAACCATAATAATAATAGTAATTTGCATAATTATCTGTTGATTCCGGATATTTGAAATAAGTTTCATCTATGCTATGATCTTTTTTTATTTGTTCTGTTGTTGTATTGAAATAATTATATGATATGTTGTTTGTTAAAGGAGAATCTTTTACCACTGGATCATCCCACGTTAAATCTATATGATACCACTGTCCATTTAAATACACCATATTCCACATGTGCTGTACTCCATCTGCAACTCCTGATACTAATTCACATGGTATTCCTACGCTACTACACAAATACAAGAACGCTCTTGCATACCCCTCGCAAACAGCTACTCCATCTATTAAAGCACCATATGCATTATCATAATTCGAACTTTTCATTAATGCGTCTAGTTCATCTGTATTATAATTCACAACGTCTACAAAATAGTTACAATTGTAAATAATTTCATCGTGAAAAATTTTTACTTTATCAATATCGTTCATGTTTGAATTGATAAGGTTTTTTATTTCCTCTACTCTCTGATCTATTTCTTTCTTCATATCTTTTGCCCTATTATAAGTATATGAGTATTCTGGTATTACTGTATGTATATTTCCTGTATTTTCAGAATAAATATATTTATAAGAGCGTGTTGGTGCATACATCTGTAATTCTAATGAGGATAATATTAATTCATATACCTTAAATAGATCATCTTTACTTATCGGAACTTCTATGTTTATTTTTTCTTCACAAATCGCCAAGCCATTTACAAGTCTTTCATATACTTTTTTTTGATTTTGAGTTAAGTTATTTGTTTTAAAAGAATTCACAATATTTTTTAGAGGTGTTAACTGTGAAATAGCACTTGATGTCGACGTTATTTTAGGCGTTTCATCTACTCTAGCTTGGGTTAATTCCTTAATATACTCACTTTTGATCGGTTGCTGTAAATTTTGAGCTGTATTTTCAATTGATTTTTCCGTTTTTATTTCACTTTCTGTTGTTTGAATAGCTGTTGTTTCTATGTTTTTATCATTGTTTTTTATTTTAGTCGTTAATTTTTCAGCTTCTTTAGAGGTTTCTGTTTGTTTTACTATCATTTTAGAATCTTTTGTATTTTCAGTTTTTAGTTTAAGATTATTTTCACCAACTCTTTCCTTGGTGCACGATGTAATTATCAATAAAAATATAAAATAAAAAACAATTATTTTTTTGTTCATTTTTCCCCTCCTTTTGCACTTGTCTCTATATTTATCTACACTTTAGCTTTTGATTACTGCCTTTATTTTCGAAACCCAATTATCTTCCATTAATAATACTGTAAATTCAACATTTTCATAATTTACAGACGGAGCCTCATCTTCTGCAGGAATTCTTCCTATTAAATCAACAATGAATGCACTCATCGTATTGTAATCTTGATGTGATGGTAAATTTATATTTAACTTTTCAAAAATTTCTTCCGGATCTGCTGAACCCTTTATTGTAAATATGTTTTTATCTACCTCTACTATATCCACTTCATCCTCATCATATTCATCCTGTATATTTCCAACTATTTCTTCTAGCAAATCCTCCATGGTTATTATCCCCGAAGTCCCCCCATATTCATCCACTACAATTGCCATTTGCATTTTCTTTTTCGTTAAATGCTCAAATAAAGCATCGCATTTACTGGTATCTGGAATATAAATAACATCTCTAATAAAATCCTTTAGCGAAAAATTTTCAGAACAATCACAACCTATAAGACACAGTAAATCCTTTACATATATAATGCCAATAATAGTGTCTATTGTGTTTTCGTATACTGGTATTCTTGAAAACCCCTCATTCACTGCAAGATATACAACATCAGCTATTTTCGAGTTTATATCTATAGCAACAATGTTTGTCCTATGTGTCATGACTTCTGAAACTGTTACATCACCAAATTCAAATATGTTATTTATCATTTCTTTTTGGCTTTCTTCTAAAACTCCTGTTTCATTACCAGCTTCAACCATCATCAGAATTCCTTCTTCAGTAACTACATCCTCTTTGTGAGATATGGGTAGATTTAATAATTTACAAAAAACATCATTTACCACTTTGATTATAAAACTCAATGGAGTCATTAAAATAACGTTTAGTTTTATAAATCTTATTGAATTTTTAGCTATTAAAACTATGTGCTTTTCTGCGATTTTTTTTGGCAATAATTCCGTAAACACTATTAATACAAAGCATAAAGCAAGTATGAGTAAAGTTAAAAGTAAAAATTCGACTGATATATTTATTATTTTATTTTTTACGTTAAAATTATCAATTATATCCCAAAACATATTTTCTTTAAATATAATAAAACTTAAAATAGATATCATTATATTTAACATAAATTTACTCGTATTAAAAGCTGCTATTGTTTTTACTGGATTTTTCATTATCTCTAATAATTCTACTCTTTTTTTTGCATTTATTTTTGATTCTTTTATCTTCATTTCATTAATTTCAATAATAGCATACTCACTACAAATAACTATAATTTTAATTATTATAAAAAATAATAAAATAAAAATTCGACTACTGTCCGAATCCATAAAAGGCTCCTTTCATTTTGTACAATTCATATATTTAAGTATATAATATTTAGTCACTAAGGTCAATTATAAGTTTATTACAATTTAGATACATCATTATTTGGTAACTTTAATTGAAACAGCAGTTATATTGTCTGTCTCTAAATTTTGCTTTGCTTTTTCAGTTAAAGTTTTACATATAGACTTTAAATCATTTTCACTTTTTAAAATAACATTTTTTATCTCTTCATCTTTTATTGTTTTATATATGCCATCACTGCATAGAAAAAAAATATCTTTATTTTTTATTTCACCATGATCAATTGTATATTCACATTTGTCGTTTACACCTAAATAATCTTTTAATAAACTCTTTTTATAAATCGTGCCATTGATATTTTTTTCTATAATACAAATTTGATCTTTAGTTAATTGAGATAGTTTTGTTTTTATAAATCTTTTATATTTATAAATCCTGCTATCACCTATATGAATTATTGTATATTTATTTTTATATATAAATAGGAGTGATAGTGTTGTTGCCGTTTTTATATTTTGAGTTTTATATAAATTCATTAATTTATCATTTACAGTTAAAAAAACCTTTTTTAACGTATCTATTAAAAACCCATAATCATTGTGATTATTTTTAAATTCATTATTCCACCAATTATCTATTTCTTCTGAAGCAGTCGTACTAGCGTAATCTCCCTTTTCTAGCCCGCCAACCCCATCTGCAACAGCAAAAACACCTACATAATAGTTTTCAACCTCAGCAATTCTATATATATAGTCATCTTCATTTATATTTTTCTTAATACCTACATCTGTTATCGCATCAACTTTTAATTTATATTTCATTAAACACCTTCCGATATAATCATAAAGTCATTCCTAATTATTATATCATATTTAACTACCCAAAACAATATTTTATCTATTTTTTAAAAAAAATAACATTGACTTAAATTTTTTATAGATTTATAATATTAATGAACACAAAAGAAAGAAGGCCCAAAATGGACGCAAATAAAATGAAAACTGATTCCATAGATAAATTAATAATTAACATTTCCCTACCCATGATGATCTCTATGCTTATTCAATCATTATACAATATAGTAGACAGTATCTTTGTATCTAAAATAAGTGCTGATGCTTTTACTGCATTATCTCTTTCCTTTCCACTTCAAAGTTTAATAATTGCTTTTGCCACAGGGATTGGTGTAGGTTTTAATTCGCTACTATCTCGTGCTCTAGGAGAGAAAAACAAAGATAAAGCTAGCTTAATGGCTAAAAACGGAATATTTGTGGAATTTATTAATTTCATTATTTTTTTAATAGTGGGTTTATTTTTGATAAAACCTTTTTTTAAAATTCAAACCGATTCCGAAACAATAATTCAATATGGTTATGATTATTTAAAAATTTGTTGTTGTTTTTCTTTTGGGATTTTTGGACAAATAGGTTTTTCAAGGGTTTTGCAGGCTACTGGTAAAACCTTTTATTCTATGCTAATTCAACTTATTGGGGCTTTTTTAAATATCATTTTAGATCCGCTTCTTATATTTGGAATAGGAGTTTTTCCTAAACTAGGTGTCAAGGGTGCTGCAATTGCGACTGTTATAAGCCAAATAGTTGGGTTTTTCTTTGCTGTTTTTTTTAATAAAAAAATCAATAAAGATGTTGATTTAAGCTTTAAGAAATTTTCTATTGATTTTAAAGCAATTAAAAAAATATATTCTATAGGTTTTCCAGCAACAATTATGCAAGCTTTATCATCTTTTATGGTCTTTGGTTTGAACAAAATACTCTTAAGTATTTCTTTGAGCTTTCCTATAATTTTTGGTGTATTTTTTAGACTCCAAAGCTTTGCCTTTATGCCTGTAATAGGTCTTACAAATGGTATAATTCCAATTGTTTCTTATAATTATGGTGCAAAAGAAAAACATAGAATAATCCAAACAATAAAATTAAGTTCTATATACGCATCAGTTATAATGATCATTTTTATGATTGCATTACAAATCTTCCCTCAGTTCTTCATTTCATTTTTTGAAATATCACCAAACATTTTAAATGACACTATTTTGGCTGTTAAAATAATTTCTATTAGTTTCATTTTCATAGGGTTTTGCTCTGTTATTTCCGCTGTTTTACAAGCCTTAGGCAATGGCTTCTTAAGTATGTTAATCTCTTTTTTTAGACAAATAATTGTACTTTTGCCATTAGCTTTTGTTCTGTCAAAAATGTCAAAAACCTATGCTGTATGGTTTGCCTTCCCTATTGCTGAATTTTTTGCATCTATTTTGAGTTTTATTTTATTATATATTGTATACAATAAAAAAATTAAAAATATAGGCTTTTCAAAATAATTTTTCTTAGACTTAATGTTACTAAAGGTAAAGTTTACGATTTTCGACTCTGCGGAGTCGACCAGGCTTTCCGGTCGCCCAATGTCGTCAACTTAGTGGAAAAATTAAAGTTTTACTCGATTTTTTTCAAAAAATCGTAGGTTTCCAAAGGGTAACGCTCTTGGTCGCTTTCCGCAGAAAGCGAAATCCTTATGCTTTAAGAGCTTTTTTGATTCTTTTTGCGATAGAAAAAGAATCGGAGTTTGAGGCAGAGCCTCATAAATTGCTGAGGCAATTTTCTTAAGTTGACGACATTGTCCGGTCGCCCTGGACCTTCGGTAAAACATCTCTGCCTTATACATATGGCTGAATAGTAACAACTTAATTAATATAAAATAAAATGGAGTTGAAATCAACTCCATTTTATTTTATTGAACCTCTATCCTTCTGGTTTGAGGTATATCTTTATCTAGTTTTGGTAAAGTTAGTTTTAGTATTCCGTTTGTATACTCTGCTTTTATGTCTTCTAGTTTTACCTTTTCTATGTTAAAAGATCTAAAGTATGAGCCAAAACTTCTTTCCTTTCTTATATAGTTTCCTTTTTCATCTTTTTCTTCTTTCTCTTCTTTGTGATTAGCTTTTATAGTCAATAACCCTCCTGAAATATCAATGTTTATATCTTCTTTTTGAAATCCAGGTAGTTCCGACTCTAGAACAAATGCATCTTCTTTTTCAATTATGTCGGTTTTCATTGACATCTTTTGCAATGCACTTGGTCTAAAAAAATTTTTTTCTAAATCATCAAAACAATGTGCCAATCTCATTGGTTTTTCAAAGTTCATTAGTTCTAACATAATAATTCCTCCTAATTTTTTTCTCTTCTAAACATATTTTTTTATATTTGAAAAATAAATCATCTACTTTTATTTGTAATTGATTTATTTGTTGATTATTATTTTACTCTTTTTTATGATAATATTATGTCTTTTTTGTGATAAAAAGATGAAAATTAGCACTCTGTATCTAAGAGTGCTAATTTTCTCATTTATTTCATATTCTAATTAAACTATATTATTTTTGAGCTTTTATGCATCCCTGTCATAGTAAAAATGGCCCATTCTGCAATATTTACAGCATGATCACCTATTCGTTCAAGATATTTTGCAATCATCAAAAAATCAATTACTTGATCCGCAAAATCTCTGTTATGAGTTATCAACTCTACTAACTCATCTCTTATTTGCCTAAAATACTCATCTACACAATCATCTGCATTTATCACGGTTTTTGCCAAATCTATGTCGTCGTTTATATACGCATTTATACTCTCTGTAACCATACTTGTTGCAGCTTTTGCCATAAGAGGTATATGTTCTAACTTTTTTATGTACTCTTTTTCAGCTAAATGAATGGTTATTTCTGCAATATCTGCTGCTTGATCTGCTATTCTTTCTAAATCAGTGATTATTTTTAAAGCTGATGAAATTCTCCTCAAATCAGTTGCCACAGGTTGTTGATGGAGTATTAGTTTAAGGCACTTGCTCTCTATTTCTTTTTCTAATTCATCAACTACATTATCATTTTCAATAACTTCTCTTGCCAGCTCTACATTTCTATCAATTAGAGCGTTATTTGCTTTAAAAATAGACTGTTCTACATAACCTGCTATTTGTAATATTTTTATATTCAATTCTTTTAATTGTTCTTCAAAACGAGTTCTCATTCACTGTCCTCCTGTTTTTATCCAAATCTACCTGTGATATAGTCTTCTGTTCTTTTATCTTGAGGCATTGAAAATATTTTATCTGTATCACCATTTTCAACTATTTCTCCATGTAAAAAAAACGCTGTTTTATCTGAAATTCTAGCTGCTTGTTGCATGTTATGAGTTACCATTATTATGGTGTATTTGTCAGATAGTTCAACACATAAATCCTCTATTTTAGATGTGGAAATAGGATCTAGTGCAGATGTTGGTTCATCCATAAGGATTACTTCTGGCTTAACTGCCAAAGCTCTTGCAATACATAATCTTTGTTGTTGTCCACCGGAAAGTCCTAATGCAGATTTTTTTAATCTATCTTTTAGTTCTTCCCAAATTGATGCTTGCTTAAGACTAGTCTCAACTATTTCATCTAACTGTGATTTCTTCTTAATTCCATGAGTTCTAGGTCCATATGCTACGTTATCATAAACACTCATAGGAAATGGATTTGGCTTTTGGAATACCATGCCAACCGTCTTTCTAAGTGTAGTTATCTCCATTTCTTTATATACATCTTTTCCATCTAAATAAACTCCACCAGTAATTTTACAACCCTCTATTAGATCATTCATTCTATTTAGCGATTTTAAAAAAGTTGATTTTCCACAACCTGACGGGCCTATAAATGCCATTATCTCATTTGCATCTATATCTAACTTTACATTTTTAAGTGCATGAAAATCGCTATAAAAAAGATTTAAATCATTTATTTTAAATTTTGTTGCCATTCTTTTATCTCTCCTCTAATTTTTTTGCTATAAACGAGGCTAATGCATTTAATACAAATACTGTCAATAACAAAACTACACCTGTTGCACTTGCTTGATGCATATGTAAACCCTCACCAGATAAATTATACATATGTATAGAAAGTGTTCTACCTGATTGCAATAAGTTTTCAGGAATTTGAGCTACAGTTCCCGCTGTATAAATGAGTGCTGCTGTTTCACCTATAATTCTACCAATTGAAAGAATTATACCTGCCAATATTCCATTTATAGAACTTGGCAACACTATTTTAAAAATTGTTCTTAATTTACCCGCACCTAACCCAAAACTTCCTTCTTTATAGCTTTGATCTACTGACTTTAACGACTCTTCTGTAGAACGTATTATTAATGGCAATATCATAATTGCAAGTGTAAATGAACCTGCTAAAATAGAAAACCCCCATTTTAATGCAGTTACAAAAAACAACATGCCAAAAAGACCATAAACAATAGAGGGTATACCTGCCAAAGTTTCGGTCGTTACTCGTATTAATTTTACAATTTTATTTCCTGTACCTGAATATTCTACAAGATATATAGCACAAAAAACACCAATAGGTGCAGATATAGCAAGAGATATAAGAACCATTGAAACAGTTGTTATAATTGATGGAAGCATTGATACATTTTCACTTGTATATTTTAATTCAAATAATTTTGGCGATAAATATGGTACTCCATTTACCAAAACATAACCTACAACCATAAAAAAAACAGCTACAGTTGCAATGACCGCTAAAGTTACAAGTAAAAAGAAGATAAATGAAAACGGATGTAGTTTGTATGTTTTAAGCTTTTCTCTCATTTTTAAAATAAAAGAATTTCTAATATCTTCTTTTGAAATCATAGAAGAGTTTAAAGTTAGTTCTCCTTTGTTTTTCATAATTAACCTCTTTTCTTATTTGTAACTATTGTAAGTGTGACATTTAACATTAAAATAAAAACGAATAAAACAACGCCTGTTGCTATTAATGCATCATAATGTAATCCCTCTGCATAACCCATTTCAGTTACGATATTTGCTGTCAATGTTCTAACACCACTTAAAATATCATTTGGTACACGTGCCTGATTTCCAGCTACCATAATAACTGCCATTGTTTCACCTATTGCTCGACCTGTTCCCAATATAACACTTGCCAATACACCAGATTTTGCAGCTGGTAATATTACTGTAGTTATGGCTCTTTCATGAGTAGCACCCAAAGCCAAAGCTCCTGTATAATAATGTTCTGGAACCGCTTTTAAGGATGTTTCTGAAAGCCCTACAATAGTAGGTAGTATCATCATTCCAAGTAAAATAGATGCAGACAAAATGCTGTTTCCATTTCCACCTATATATGTCCTTATAAAAGGTACTATAACTATCATTCCAAAAAAACCATATACTATAGAGGGTATCCCTGCCAATAAGTTTATAATTGGTTTAATAATTTTATATAAATTTTTTGGACAGAAATGAGACATAAATATTGCTGTTAATACTCCAATAGGCACACCTATAATTATTGCACCAGCTGTTACATATATACTTCCTATAATCATAGGAAGTATACCATAGCTTGAAGGCGTGTCCATTGGTTTCCATTTTTCACCAAGGGCGAAATTTAAAAATCCAATTTCCGATATTGCCGGAACTCCATTTATAAATATAAACACACATATTAACAATACAGCTAGAACAGAAACACACGCATTTATTAAAAAAAGTATTTCCATCCCTTTTTCTAAATACTGTTTTTTCATTATTTTACTTCACTCCAAGTTTTTATATCACCAGTATATATTTTTTTGATCTGTTCTGAAGTTAAATCTGTAAGAGCATTTTCTTTATTTACTACAACCGCTATACCATCTAAAGCAATAACTATCGCTTTCAATTCTGCTTCAGAATCTTTTAATTCTCTAGAAGCCATACCTATATCACAAGTGCCATCCATAGCAGCTTTCATACCTGAAGATGAATCAGAAGTTTGTATTTCTATAGTTACATTTTTATTTAACGCTTTATACGCTTCTGATAATTTTTCCATTACTGGAGAAACTGAAGAGGAACCTGCTACAACTATTTTTCCACTTAAATCTGTTGCTTTATATGCTGATTTTGCTTCGAGTGGAATATATTTATTACTTTCTACTATTTTTTGCCCTTCTTCACTTAATATGAAATCAATAAAATCTTGTGCAACTTCTGAAATACCATCCTTAACTGCTATATTAAATGGTCTGGAAACCGAATAAGAACCATTTTTTACGTTTTCAGATTTTGCTTCTACACCATTTACTTTTAATGGCTTTATCAAATCATTTAAAGATCCTAAAGATATGTATCCTATTGAATTTTTATCACTAGATACTTGTGTAATAACAACATCTGTTCCTTTTGCTATTGTTGCTTCTTCAGTTGTTTTATCCACTTTATTTCCATCTGCATCTTTTTCTTCTATTCCCAACAATTCAACAAATGCACCTCTAGTACCACTTCCTTCTTCTCTAGAGATTACTGAAATATTTTCTGAAGTTTTTGCTGCACATCCTACTAATGTTAACCCTAATAATGTAAGTGATAGTACTGAAGATATAATTTTTTTCATAAATTTTCTTCCTCCAAAATAATTTGATTATTTTCTTAACTAATATTAATTATATAAAAATCTCTGTAAATTATTCTATCTGTTTTTTGTAAAATCAGTGTAAAATAAATTATCCTTTTTAAAATTTAAATAATAAAATATATAAAATTATAAATACAAACCATAATTTTGAAGCTTAATAGTTTTAATCAACATAAATAAATTCATAACCGTCTTCATTTTTCTTAAAAATAAAAAGGTTGCATAAAATAAACAATAGTTATCTATTATTTATTTTATGCAACCTTAATAGAAAATTGAATTTTAATCATTATACCTCAGAAAATGCATCTTTTGAAAGTCCGCAAACTGGGCAAACCCAATCTTCTGGTAAGTCTTCAAATGATGTTCCTGGTGCAATTCCGCTATCTGGATCTCCTACTTCAGGGTCATAAACATATCCACATGGACATTCATATTTTTGCATAATAAAATCCTCCTAAAATAAATTTACACATTTATCATATCATATATATAGCAAATAATTCTGTGACTTTATCACATAAAAAACATTTTCATATATTGTCTCGCTTTTTAAATAGATCTGTTATCATGCATTACCTGCATTAACTTTGCTGTGTTTGTTAACATTGCTTTTTCTTTTGTGTCTGTAAATGTGCCTATCTCCTCTTTAAAAAATCAGGCACATTTATATGCACCTGATTTTTATGGTTTTTATAGCTTTTAATACACCATATAACGTAAAGCTTTTGTGATGATTCTACTATTTTATAATTCATATTGCTTTGTTATATCAACAATATAGCAAAAACAGATAGAGATAGTTTGAAAAAACATATTAATACTATATTTATTAAATGAAATTTTTTAATTATTCTCCACAAAATAATTAAAAAAAATCGCAAATCTTAAAGATATTGTTTGAAAGTTACTGACATAATAAACTACTTTTATGAAAATTTATACATTATATTAAAATTAACTTATTTTTTCTAAAGTATAATTTTGCATAACAGATGATAATTTGAAATTCGTGACATAGTTTACATATTTGGAAAGTGATAATTTTGGCATAATACAGTATGTTCCATCTGTGTTTTTTATAAAGCACCAATTTTGAGCTTTTGCGTATCCTGTTGCTGTATAAATATTTACCGCAGTTCCTTCACTATCTGCAGCATTACAAACGTCCCAATAATATAAGCTTCTGTTTTTAGGCTGAATAGTATAGTATTTTCCATCTACTTTCTTTATTGTCCAAGTGCTCAAATAATTTTTAGTGGTGGTGGTTGTTATAGCATAACCCGTATCGGAGTCATAACCCGTATCGGAGTAACATAAATAGCGTCCATTTATGTTGTTTTTTATATAGTATTCACCATCTATTATAGTTTCTCCTTTATCAACTTTATCTAATATCCAAAGTTGATTACTTTTACCGCCCATGTCATATAATGCACTATAATTCCCAGATAAATTATTATATGTATACGCCCTTGTTGTACTACAATATGGTAGCAAGTAACATGTTCCATTGGAGTTGTATTTTGCTATCCAATTTTGTGCACGAGCGTCACTTTTACCAAAAAGACCCACATTAGTATTGTTTGCATCATAAAAATTACATACATCCCAATACAAATCATTATTTGCAGCTGATTGTATTGTAAAATACCCATTAGGCAAATTTTTAATAATCCATTTTTGATTGTTGCTATCTGGATTATATGCAGTTGTATATATACTATTATTAGAATCTTCTCTACTTAAGACTTGATTATTTGATGCGTTTCTGATAACGTATGTTCCATTATCAGTAGATACTTGTGAAATTCCCCACATATTCGAATTTGTTGTGAAACCAGTGGTTGACATATAGTAATTTGTATATCCTTGTTTTAAACAGGCTATTAAATATTTTTCTTGTTCACTATTATATATAAATTTATATGTTTGAGCACTTTTATCTGTACCTGTATATAAGGAAAACACTCTCAAACAATCATTGCTAACGTATCCATTTTCTATTTCTAAAGGCAAATAGTTGCTGCTATTTAAAATATAAATTCCTTGATTTGAAGGACAATATCTTAATTTCCACACATACATATTCGAATTGCCAAGAAGAGCTGTTTCAACATTTTCGTTATCAGTTTTAGATTTAAAATAGTTATATGAATTAGGTGCCTGCATATAAAATGAGCCTAAATTAAAATTTAAATCTAATTCCCAAAATGAAGTATACATACCTATATTCTTTTTATTATTAAGTTCGCCATATGAAACTGTAGCTGAAAGAGCTTGTTTGTAAAACTCCGGCAATTCTCCTCCTACTTCTCCTGTCGTTATATTAGATTGCGATTTGGTGTATTGTGGGTATAAGCCTTTTTCAGAATTTGCTGGAGGGTTGGATTGAATTTGTTCATATGCACTATCTGGATTAGGCATTTTAATATTCAAAATATCTCCATATCCCTGAAGCATATGTATAAATTCATGTATTGCAAAATATGTAGAAAGCAAATATGGGTTTTTTGTTCCGCCCCAATTTCTTAAAGTTCCACCATTATAATCATATGAGGCTAAGTCAAAGTATCCACTTCCATAATTGTATTTTCCATCATTACGGTTTACATTAAATACTCTTTCATCAGTTATACCACCATCAAAATCTAATGCACCAGTAATTAATACACATCTTGGATCATATGCAGTTAAATAAGATGATATATTAGATGCCATAACTCTGCTATTTGAACCAATATCTATTATATCATCTACATAAACAATATCAGTAACAATGTCAATCACAGAACTATTTAAAGCACTATTTGCATAATATTCCACTACACGTTCAAAATCTGCAACTGTAGCCTTAAATAATTTATAGTTCAAATCACTATCATTTTTATTCATAGTGTATATTGTACCATTTTTTTTTATTTTTGTACAACAAACAAAAGCAACATTATATTTTATAACTCTTTCCGAAGCTCTTGACGCTTGTGAATCATACTCATTTTGTGCAATAGCTAATGCTGTTTGGATTTTAGCAACTTTACTATTTATAACATCCCCTTGGTTTATAGTTTCTGCTGAAATCTTTGTTGGCAATAATGTTGATATCAGTGATATCATAACTAACAATATTGATAAAAATTTTTTTATCATAAAATCCTCCATTTAAATTTAAGTTTTAAGTAAATAAAATAATTATTTCTAATTAATAGAAAAATTTGAAATCATATTCATATATAATATCATCTAATTATACAATAAAAATCAATCATTACCTTATTTTTATAGTTTTTTATTTATCCCATGGTTTTATAGATTGTGCTGCAACATCCGCATAATTTTCTATGTTTTTCAAACTATCTTTATCTGTTTTTTCTGTATATGATATAACAAACGATGGAACATTTTCATATTTTTGAAACCCTGTATCTGCTGTAATTAGAAAATAATAAGCCACATAATTTACGGTCTTATCTCCTGAAGAATCACTATGTCCTGTTATACTTCCCTTTGCTTTTAACATCTTATATCCGTTATACTCACACTCTTCTACTGAGTCATATTTTTGATTATATGACTTTAAAAATCTAATTGGACTATAACTTGTCATCATTTTTTGAACTTGTTTTTCTAAAATTTGTGGTGTTTCTTTTAGTCTAGACGGTTCTATGTTTTCATCTGGCAAACTTGAGATTAAAATATACTCCTGTTCCTCAGATGGTATACTATTATCTTTTATTCTTAATATTGTCTCACTTATAATAGAGTCCTCTCTAAAAGCACTTGGTACTTTTACTTCAAACCCTCCTGTATATCTAGCATATCTGTAATCTTCATCTTCCTTACCTTTTTCAGTTTCTTCTTTTTTCGCACTTACGCTTGTTGTATCTTTTTTACTTTCTGAGGTACTACTACTTCCTGTGTTTGCTCCACATGCTGTTGCTGATATTATCATTCCTAACGCCAATATCAATGTTATTATTTTTTTCATTTTATTTTTTCCTCTCTTACTTTTAATATCCGTTTACACTTGCATACTTTATACTTCTTTGACCTGTCCCCATTTTGCTAAAGTCTAGTTCATAGTTTGTGTTGCCATACTCATCTACTGTTGATGTTGGTATAGGTATGTTCATAAACGTTGTTTTTATGCTTACTTCTGCTTTTAACTTTATCATGGTAAACGCTTTTGTTATATCAAAGTTTTCACTCTTGTTTATTTGTGCGTTGTACTTTTGAACGTTTTCCATTCCCTTTGTTAAGTTTACCTGCATTAACTTTGCTGTGTTTGTTAGCATTGCTTTTTCTTTTGAATCTGAAAATGTGCCTATAAGTACAAACAATTTTAAATACTCCTCATAGGTAAATGTTAAAGCTGAGGTTATAGAAGTAACATCCTTTGAATTTACTGTCAACTCTCCCATTCCTGATTTTGCTTTACCTGCAAGATTATCTAAGTAGCCATTCATTTTATTCATAACAGCTTCTTTTGCATCATCACCTTTTTCAGATATAATTTTACTTATATCATCTTTTAAATCTTGACTAAGTTCTGATACCGCATCTTCTATAGGCTTCTTTACTTCCTTAACTGTATCTGTTATTTTTTGATTTATTAAGCCTATTGCTGCTTGTATTTTATCCTCGGCAGAATCTGCAATACTAGAGTACTGCTCATATATTATTGTACTTATAGTAGGTATATATCCTTCTATCAAAGCATCTAATCCTGCTAGCTTTGCATCTTTTAAAGGACTATCTTGCTCATTTCTTATATCTTCTCTTACTTTTTCAAGTGTAGTAGTCATAGCATCCTTAATAGTTTCTTCTGTAACAGTGCCCGTTGTATCCCTAAGTATACTTATTGCTTTATCCTGTATGGGATTTATAATAGAGTTTGTAAGTGACTCTACTGCACCATCTACCGTCTTGTTAATAAAATCCAAAACAATTGTCTCTGCGTCTTCAATTTGCTCCATAGCCAAATCATTTATCTTTGTAAAAGCATCATCCATAGCTGTACTAACTAAATTCTGTGCTCCTTCTTTTAACTGATCTATCAACCCTGTCGGCGACAAAACCCATGTAGATGAGTTTTTATACAAAACTACTGCTTTACCACTTAAAAGTTCCTGTACATCTATAACCGACTCCGCTACTGCCAGTGCTAAAATAAGCAGGGTTTGAACTATAGGCACTCCAAATCCTGTCCATCCGGCTATTGCTGTTGCGGCTGAAAGTGTCATTGTCCTTATTTCAGAATTTGTAAATGCATATATTGTATTTAAAGCAAATCTTATCCCAAAAATCATAGCTGCTGTGTTTTTTACATTTTGGTTTACGTCTGAATCGCCCCACAATATATACTCTACTTCTGCTTTATAAAATGGGTTATTTTCAGCGTTTAACTCCACTCCACTTAATGTTGTTGGAACTATATCCTTTACGTTATCACCATCGGGCTGTTTGTCAACTGTATAATAACTAAACATTTCAGTTATATATTCTGTTAAATATACATTTGTAACACCTTCATTAAAGAGCTTTTCGGATATTTCTGCAACGCTACCTAAAAAATCTCCAATTTGTGAAAGCATATCTTTTGACTTCTTCGATGTTTCATCATTTTTATCTGGTTGTGCAAAACTTTCTTCACCTGTTCCTGAGTCTGACAAAGCTTCTATAGCTTTCATTATCTCCCCGTCAAGCTCACTTACAGCTTCTGGTTTTGGCTCAGGTACTGCTATACTATCTGTTCCATCAGATTTGCCATTTTTTTCGAGTTCGCCTTTCATTTCTGTGGCTTCTTGTTCTAATTCTGTTGGAATTTCGGTTGCTTTTGAGCATATACTTTTTAAATACTTATAATAAGGTATAGTTTCATCTATCTCTGTTTTAGTTACAGTATTATCATACTTAAAACAATGAAAGTATACTGTCATAAGATTGCTGGCTGTTCCATTTACCCCTTGTAAACTATCTACATTTACTATGGATAAATTTTCTCCTTTGTCTAATAAAGCCTGTGTTATTTCGCTTTCATAGTTTTTGGATGCATCTACACCATTTTTTTGAAGCAAAATGTAATCTGCATAGTTTATCTTTTCTATTTCAGTTTTATAGTGATTAAAATAACTTTCATTTTGAGTTAAAACTGTTATTAGTCCATTTATATCTTCTGTTTGGGCTACTTCAGTTTTATTTTCAAAGTCACTCTTCATAGTTGTTTTTATTTCGCCTTCTGAAAGGTTACCAACTGATTGTTCCCAATTTGCCTTTTTTTCTTCTAGGCCATTAATTATGTTAATTATTTCATTCGCATGAGTTTTTGAACTTGAAAGTTCTTCTAATCTTGCATTTACATAAGTATACTTATCATATACAAGCTGAGCTGCATTTTTAGCGTTTTCATTGAGTTTACTCTTCCAGACTTCTCTTGAATCCTGTGCTGTTTTTATGATGTACTCTATTTTTTCTTTATATGGCATATATACATCATAGTAGCCCTGAAATTCTTTTTTTTGTTCATCATCTAGTTTGTCAAAATATTTGTCATATAAAACAAGCATATTTCTGACAAGCTGATAATCAACTTTATTTTCTTGTGCACTTCTGCAATAATCAATTGCCATATCTAGATCTGATGCATCATAAAAAACGCTATATCTAGCATCTATTTCATCCGTAAATGGACTTTGAACTCTTTCAATTCTTTCCTGTTCTGTTCCCGCTTCTTCTACTTTAGTTATAATCTTATCATTTAAATATAAATCAATAACCCCTAAAGCAACAATATTTTTATCTCTATCTTTATTTGCTTCTGAGTTTCTCTCTTCTGTTATTTGATTTTTTATTCCTTTAGTGTTTGAATCGTCATCTTCCAAATCAGTTATTTTGTATTTATCTGAATAATACATAGCTGTATATTTTGAAACCTCCAGATAATATGCATATAACTGATCATACATGGCTTTTAAATCTGCTTCAGCGGATTGTGAATTAGTTCTGTATGATTCTAATTTCTCAAATAAAGCATTACACTCTTTCTGTATAGTATCTAAATCTTCCTCATATTCCATTTTCTTTTCTACAACTTCATTTTGTTTACTAATATCTTTAAAAAAACTAAACTTGGTCAAAAAACCTTGACCTAAACTTATAGGCCCTCTATACTTCATATAGTCAGTTATCTGTCTCTTCATGATTTCTGGTTTTGCTATGCTTGTATCTTTTACACTTAAAGCATCTATACTTTCAACCTGCATTTTTAATATATTGTCAAAAGATATTTCCTCATCATCTGAAAACATACTGCTTATACTATTTAAGAACTGTCTTGTATAACCATCACTTTCATTTAATAAGCTGGTATTGTTTATTGTATTTGAAAAATACCTACCTACGTTATCGTTCAAATCTTCTGGTGTTTTAGACATCGCAAAAAGTCCATAAACTTCTTTTAATATCTGGTCATATTCAGACAAAGCCGCATTCATCGCAAGATCTCCAGCACTTGAAACCATTACTTTTGATGAAGAAATTCTTGCACCATCCACTACCAATCCTGCAAGGGTATACATAGGCAATATTATTAAGGCTAAAAATACTGAAATAGATGCACTTTGATCTTTAAAAAACTTAATAAGCATTTCCCACCTCCTAAATCTCTATAAATAATTATTATAATTTTTAACATAAAATCACACTTATACATTTTAACATAATGTTCCTTGCATTTCAAGACTTTAAAAAAAATTTTAACAATTAGAACTATTCTAAACATTTATTTTATTTTATTTTGGTATATTTATATACTTATAAACTTAACAATAAATATTTTAGGGATTTATTTACCAAAAAAATTGACACTAGATTTATATTATGTTATGATTATACTATTGTTATGAAATTTTTAAATAGTATAATATATGATTTTAAGAGGTGAAACAGTGGATATTCTTAAGGATTTTTTTCCTGTATGGAACAAAATAGATGAAAAACAGCAAGAAGAATTAAAAAAATCTGCATTGATAAAAAAGTTTGAGAAAGGTACTTCCTTGCATAATGTTGTTGGAACTTGTTCTGGACTTTTTATTGTAATTAGTGGACAAATAAGGGTTTTTATTATTTCTGAAACAGGAAAAGAAATCACTCTATATAGACTTTTTGATAGGGATGCTTGCCTTTTTTCTGCTGCTTGTATGATGAATAACATCCAGTTTGACATTTGCATAGAGGCTGAAAAGCCAACCGAAACTATACTTATCCCTTCACCTGTTTATAAAAAATTATCTGACGAATCCCTTTCGATTTCCAATTTTAACAATCAACTAATGGCTAGCCGTTTTTCAGAAGTTATGTGGCTTGTTGAACAAATTTCTTTTACAAGCATGGATAAAAGACTTGCCGCTTATTTGTTAGAACAATCCGCAATATATGACAGCACAACTATTAACCTTACTCATGAAAGTATGGCCAATGACCTAGGTACTGCGAGAGAAGTTATTTCTAGAATGCTTAAATATTTTCAAAATGAAGGTTTGGTTTCTGTTTTTAGAGGCGGAGTTTCTATATTAAACATGGATAAATTGCAAAATTTTTCGCACAACACAAATAAATAAAAAGGAGAGTTTATAATGGATTTAAAAGGAAGCAAAACAGAGCAAAATTTAATGTCTGCATTTGCAGGTGAAAGTCAAGCTAGAAACAAATATACCTATTATGCAAGCAAAGCTAAAAAAGAAGGTTTTGAACAAATTGCAAGCTTATTTCTCGAAACTGCAGAAAACGAAAAAGAGCACGCTAAAATATGGTTTAAATTATTGCATGGTGGTATTGCAGATACTGCTACAAACCTTAAAGATGCAGCAGACGGCGAACACTACGAATGGACAGATATGTACTTAAACTTCGCTAAGGATGCTAGAGAAGAAGGATTTACACATATTGCTTACTTGTTTGAGGAAGTAGCAAAAATAGAAAAAGAACATGAAGAAAGATACCAAAAGTTACTTTCAAATGTTAATGAAGAAAAAGTATTTACAAAAGATGATGAGGTTGTATGGCAATGTGCAAATTGTGGCCATACTCATGTGGGAACTAAAGCTTTAAAAGTATGTCCTGTTTGCGACCACCCACAATCTTTTTTCCAAGTCAAAGCTGATAATTATTAAGATTTAATATAAAACAAAGGGTAGAATTACTGTTGTAATTCTACCCTTTGTTTTATAGCTATATTATAAGAGAGGCATGTTTTACAGAAGGTCCAGGGCGACCGGAAAGCCCGGTCGACTCCGCAGAGTCGAAAACCCTAGAAAATCCTAACCTTTCGCTGAATCGTAACTTCTACACTTTGTTTTATATTTGTTTAAGTAAATTAACCATTTCTATAGCAGACAACCCACAGTCATAACCCTTATTTCCAGCTTTTGTTCCCGCTCTTTCTATTGCTTGTTCTATGTTTTCTGTTGTAAGAACACCAAATAAAACAGGGATGTTTGAATTCATGGATACATGTGCTATACCTTTTGATACTTCTGAACATACATAATCATAGTGAGTTGTTGAACCCCTTATAACTGCACCTAAGCATATAATAGCATCATACTTTTTTGAATTTGCCATCTGCTGAGCTACAACAGGAATTTCAAATGCACCTGGTACCCATGCTAAAGTTATATCTTCATCACTAACGTCATGTCTTTTTAACGCATCTACTGCTCCGCCTATAAGCTTACTGGTTATAAACTCGTTAAATCTAGCCGCTACTATTCCTATTTTTATTCCCTTAGCTACAAAATTTCCTTCAATTACTTTCATCTTTTTTCCTCCAAATATTATTTTTATGATAAATTTTATTATTGTCTAATTTATTATGCCGAAGGTCCAGGGTGACCGGAAAGCCCGGTCGACTCCGCAGAGTCGAAAACCCTTAATTAACCTGCACGCAGGTTTAGGGATTTTCTATCGCAAAATCCCTACGCTCATTTCATTCGCTACCCTAAATCCTCTTTTAAGCATTTGGAATTTCGTTCTTTGCGAAGAACGACAAAGGGCGTTGCCCTTTTGAATCCCACGATTTTTGAAAAAATCGAGTAAACTTTTATTTTTTAATTTGCTATGCCGAAGGTCCAGGGCGACCGGAAAGCCCGGTCGACTCCGCAGAGTCGAAACCCCTGCCAAATCGTTAAATTACATGTTTTTAATTAAATATTAATAAATAAACTTATAATTTTTATTAATAAGAAAATAAATGCCCCATTTTATGTTGCTTTGTCTTTAAATAAAACTCGTCATTTTCATTAGCTTCCATTTCTATAGGAACCCTTTCAACTACCTCTATACCATAATCTGAAAGACCATTTATTTTCTCCGGATTATTAGTCAATAGTCTTAACTTATGTACACCCAATGCAGTTAGTATTTGAGAACCACAACTATAATCTCTTAAATCTGGTGCAAAACCAAGCTCTATATTAGCTTCGACTGTATCCATTCCCTTATCTTGCAGTTCATAAGCCTTTAATTTATTTATAAGTCCTATGCCTCTCCCCTCTTGCCTTAAATAAACAATTACGCCTCTTCCCTCTTTACCAACTTGCTTCATGGCAGCGTCAAATTGTTGTCCACAATCACATCTACAAGAACCTAAAACGTCTCCTGTAAGACATTCTGAATGCACTCTACACAACACAGGTTCACCGTTTGCAACATTACCCATAACCAAGGCAATATGATGCTCACCATTTATATCGTTCACAAAACCATATATAGTAAAATCACCGTATTTTGTAGGCATTTTCGCCTCCGCTTCTTTTTTCATAAATATATCGTTTATTTTACGGTATTTTTGTAACGCACTTATAGTTATAAATTTTAAATTATGCTTTTGTGCAAATTCAATAAGTTCAGGTGTTCGCATCATCGTACCATCATCACTCATTATTTCACAGCAAAGCCCTACTTCTTTTAGTTTTGCCAATCTCATTAAATCAACTGTAGCTTCTGTATGCCCATTCCTTTCTAATACACCACCCTGTTTTGCTTCTAGCGGAAACATATGTCCAGGTCTTCTGAAATCAGCTGGTTGTACATCCTCCTCAACAGATTTAAGTGCAGTAACTGAACGCTCATACGCAGATATTCCAGTAGTAGTACTTACGTGGTCTATTGATTCTGTAAACGCAGTTGCATGGTTGTCAGTATTGTGTGCAACCATTTGTCTTAATCCAAGCTTATCTATATATTTTTTACTCATAGGCATGCATATAAGTCCTTTTGCGTACACTGCCATGAAATTTACGTTTTCTTGAGTTGCAAACTCAGCCGAGCAAATTAAATCACCCTCGTTTTCACGTGCTTCATCATCTGTAACTAAAATTATTTTACCATTTCTTAAGTCTTCCAACGCTTCTTCTATTGTATTGAATTTAAACATAAATATCTCTTCTTTCAAATTATTATTTTTACGATTCAGGCAGATGTATTTTGCCGAAGGTCCAATGCGACCAGAAAGCCCGGTCGCCTCCGCAGAGTCGAAATTTCCAACGTTTACATTTAACTGCTGAATAGAAACTAATTTTTAATAACCATGCAAAGCTAAAAAATCTTTTGTTATTGAACTAGTTTCTCCTCTATTAATTAACTTTTCTATATATTTTCCAACAATATCACACTCTAAATTTACTACATCACCTGATTTTTTTATAGATAATATAGTCTCTTTTGCAGTATGCGGTATTATTGACACTTTAAATATATCTCCTTTAACCTCTGCAACAGTTAAACTTATTCCATCTATTGCAATAGAGCCTTTTTTTACTATGTACTTTGATAAATCATTTGTTGTTGAAATAGTAAACCATATTGCGTTATCTTCTGGCTTTATATTTTCTATTTTCCCTATTCCATCTATATGGCCTGAAACTATATGACCTCCAAAACGTCCATTTGCGGACATTGCTCTTTCTAAATTTACTCGTGAACCCATTTTCAACCCTGACATGGAACTCTTTCTTATGGTTTCTGCCATAACATCTGCTGAAAATGTATTATTGTTAAATTCACAAACAGTAAGACATATTCCATTTACCGCTATACTATCACCTACGGAAACATCCTCTATCACTTTTGAAGCTTTTATTTTAATCTTCAAAGATTTTGCACCCTGTTGTATTTGAAAAACTTCGCCTATTTCTTCAATAATTCCAGTAAACATTTTTTCACCTTACTTTTTTATATTCTATTAATATATCTTCATCAAACATTTGAATTTTTGGACTTGAAAATAAAAATGCCTCATTAGGATTATTTACGCCAATACCCGCTACAGCTGATTTAGCATCTTTTCCACCAAATATTTTTGGTGCTATATATACTTGAAGTTTATCTACTATGTCATTTTCCAAAGCACTGAAGTTTAATGCCGAACCGCCCTCTAACAAAATACTATCTATATTTTCTCCACCCAAATAATCCATCAAATAATTTAAATCTACTTTATTATTTTTTTTAGGTGTTAAAATTAAATTTATACCATATCCCTGTAATTTTTCTGACTTATTTTCAATATCTTCTGTATATGCTACATATGTCTTTATTTCGTTGGCAGTCTTTACTATGTTTGATTCAAATGGTATTTTTAAATTGCTATCACATACAACACGTATAAGTTCACCGGCGTTTTCACATCTACAATTCAGCATGGGATCGTCTACAAGAACTGTACCTATCCCAACCATTATTGCAGATACTCTATTTCTCGTAAAATGAACATTTTCCCTTGACTTTTCAGATGTAATCCATTTTGATCGTCCTGTTGTTGTTGCTATTTTACCATCTACAGTCATTGCATATTTCATAATTACAAACGGACGTTTTTTTAATATATAATGAAAAAATATTTCATTTAATTCATCACATTCTTCTTCTAAAACACCAGTTACTACCTCTACACCTTTATCTTTTAAAAATTGAATTCCGTTACAATTAACTATTGGATTTTTATCCGTTGATCCTATAATTACTTTTGAAATTCCAGCTTCTATAATTGCCTCTGTACATGGGGGCGTTTTCCCATAATGACAACATGGTTCTAAAGTAACGTATATATGAGCGTTTTGGGGAGACTCACAACAGTTTGCAATTGCATTTCTTTCTGCATGAAGTTCACCATATTTTTGATGATACCCTTCTCCAATTATTTTGCCATCTTTGACAATAACAGCACCAACAAGAGGGTTTGGATTTACAAATCCTACACCCTTTTTTGCAATTTCAATTGCCCTTTTCATATAATTTAATTCAAAATTTGACATATAAACCTCACAAAAAATACCCTTGAATAAATTCAAGGGTATAAGCTTTATTAATACATAAAAATGTTTAACACATATGCTTATTATCTTCTTTCATCCAGACTTTACTGTCGGCTTTGGAATCTCACCAAAATCAGCTTTTAAAAGCTCTCGGGCTAATGAATAAATCATATTACCGCCGGTAGGGAATTGCACCCTGCCCCTAAAGATATTAATATATTATCACACTATCTATACTTTGTCAATATTTTAATAAATTATTTTATTATAAGTTTTTCAAATGAACAGCAAAAACATATTCTGTTATTGTTTCTTTGTTTTTTAAAATTACTCTAAATCCTCTTTCTTCACCATCAATTAAAAAATTACTATCACTTGATAAACCTTTAGATGGATGATTTTTTAATATTAAATTTAAATCGTCTTTATTTTTAAAATCATATTTATTTATCGAACGATTAAAATAGCTACACCCATCTTCATTTAAAAGATGATCATAAATAATTATCTCATCATAATCCTCTCTATTATTCAATTTGATTTTTAATTCACTATTGGTAGAGAATGTTTGGATATTCTTTAAACAAGGCCTAAATATAGTTTTTTCCATTTCAAAGTTTGTATCATCTGAAATATTATTATCCAATAACTGATCATCATTTGCATCAATTTTATTTAATTTAATTAATTCATCACCTATAGTTACACTTATTAATGAATTTTCATTTATTTCTTTTAAACTAGATTCTGAAGAACAACCAACAAAATTTAACGCTATTATTAAAATTGTTACTAAAATACAAAGCTTTTTCATTATACACCTCCATTAAATTCAAAAAAAATTAGGGGTTAAATGGTTGCTATTCAACCATATGTATAAGGCATAGATGTTTTACCTAAGGTCCAAAGTGGCCAGAAAGCCGGTCGACTCCGCAAAGTCGAAACACCCGCAAAACAGTAAACTTTACCTTTAATGACTGAATAGCAACGTTAACTGTAATCTTATTGCAAAACCAATTTTTAAAATCCTAAATAAAACATATACAAACCTATTAACAAAATAGCTACACCCATTATAATTTTCAAAATACCACTTAACTTTCCATACTTTTTACTGGTAGTTATTTTCTTCACTAACCCCGTAGATGTGCCTGCTATAACAGCTAACGCACCATGACCTATAGAATACATCAAAAACAATAATCCTCCCCATAATAAATTTCCTTTTCCTGCAACTACAGCTAAAAGTGCAACTAAAATAGGTGTGCAACATGGAGATGAAAAAACACCTGCAAGTATACCAGTTATAAACGCTCCTAAATATCCTTTTTTATTGTTTTTGCTGGTTAAATAACTTGACGGTATTATCTCGAAAATTTCAAGTGTTTGTATTGACATAAGAACCATAATAACTCCTAAAACAATATACCACCATTTTGAACTGGTTCCAATCAACTTTCCTGCAAGTGATGCAGTTACACCTAAAACTGTAAATGTAATAGCCGAACCAAGTGAAAAAAACATTGAAATTTTAAAAGCTTTTTTAGTATCTTTTTGCCCTGTTCCTCCTACATACCCAATTATTAATGGTATGCTAGATAAAGAACAAGGTGTAAAAGAAGCCAATACCCCTGCTATTAATGCTAAAAAAGGTGCTATCCAAAAATTTGTTTGTATAATTACAGAAAGTTCTTCTAACCATTTTTCAATCATTTTTTATCACTCCATTATTTTATAGTAAATGCAGAATAGAAATTACCATTTATAGTGATTTCTAAACTATTTCATATGCTTTTTATGTTACTATTCAGCCATATGTATATGGGAGAGATATTTTACCGAAGGTCCAGGGCGACTGGAAAGCCCGGTCGACTCCGCAGAGTCGAAGCTCTACGAAATCAAAAATTTCACCTTTATCGACTGAATAGTAACAAAACCTAGTTATAAATATAATTTAATTATAGTCTATACATTTACAAACGTCAATGTATTTCACCTAAATTTCATTTACTTTTAAATGTAAAAATTATTTGCTAAACTAATCTAAATATGATATAATTATTTAAATGAGTATTCACATATAATTTAATTTTATAATTATATTTTTAATAAATCGGAGGCTTAACTTGAAGAAAATATTTTTTTTTGTACTTGTTTTATCTAGTTTGTTTATGACTAGTTGTACCTTAAGTACAGATGTTGAAAATTTACTTAAACCACCAAAATTAAGTGAAGAACAAGAACAAATTTATCAGGCTTTAATAGCTTCAGAAGGCTCAAAAATTAGCTTAAAATATCCTCGTACTGGTAATTATCTTTCGGCTTTTATTGTTGAAAATATAGATAATGAGCCTTCAAATGAAGCAATTGTTTTTTATAAAAAAAATATTTTATCACCAGATCAAAGTTCATTGAGAATGAATATTTTAGATCAAAGAAATGGGAAATGGGAATCCGTGCACGATAGTGCGGTCGAAGGTTTAGAAATAGAAAAAATTATTGTTTCTAAACTTGGAGATTCTGAGTACATTTATATAATTGTCGGCTTTAGTAATCAATCTGAAAAACTTGCCGAAATATATTATTATAATTCTATAAAAGATGAAAATATAAGCGAGGGACAACTAAAAAGTCAACGTTTAGGCTCTTATTCCATTGTTGATGTTCATGATATTGAAAATGATAGCTATAATGAACTTTTATATATCAGCAGTGCACCCAAAAGTGCCCAAATCATCTTTTCAAATTCAGATAATCAGCTCATTTCTACCCCGCCACTTCCGCTTAATGAAACCTCTAATGACATAGTTCAACTACTATACGGAACCATAAATGACACTTCACCAGCTATATATATAGACAGCGTTGTTAGTAGTAACTCTATTATGACAGAAATTTTTTATCCGGCAAAACTAAAAGAAAATAATATATATCTGCAGAATGCTATTTTTAACAATCCCGAATCTCCACCATCAACAGTTAGACCATCTTCACTTTTGTCAAAAGATATTGACAACGACAGTATTATAGAAATTCCTGTTATGTCTATCTTTAAAGGCTATGAAACTTTGTCTGAAACAGAACAATTAAAAATGACTAATTGGATGGTTTATGAAGATAATATGATTATGAGAAAATATTCAGGATATACTAGCGTTAATGATGGTTACTCTTTTATTCTTCCGGAAAAATGGATGGATAAAGTTACAGTCAAAATAGAAAATAATGAAATAATATTTTATAAATTTGAAGGCGATTTAAATGGTTTAATGCCTGAATTACTAAGAATTTCTGTTGTTGATGATGAAAATACTACTGATAAAATAAAAAATGGATATAAAATAATTAAGACAAAAGGTGATAAAAAATATCTTGTTTTTATACCTGAAAATCAAAAAGAAGATTTATTAATCTCGCTTTCTGAAGTACAATTTTATTTCAAATTTCTATAAAATGTTATTATACTTCCTAAAGTTAAAGTTTGCGATTTTTTACAGAGGTTTCGACTCTACGGAGTCGACCGGGCTTTCCGATCCGCCTAGACCTTCGGTAAAATGTCTCCAACCTATACATAGACTGAATAGTAAAACTAAAATCTATTTATCAAAATATATACATATTTAATCTACAGAAGGAGAATATTATGAAAAGGATACTTGTTTGTGAAGACGAAGACGTAATCAGAGACTTTGTTGTTATAAATTTAAAAAGAGCTGGTTATGAAGTTATTGATGTAAATTGTGGCGAAGACGCTTTGAAAGTCTTTGAAAATGAACATGGAAGTTTTGATGTTGCACTTCTTGATATCATGATGCCAGGAATAGATGGTTTCACTGTATGTAAAAAACTTCGAGAAAAAAGTTCTACCTTAGGAATTATAATGCTTTCAGCAAAAACTCAGGAAATGGATAAAGTAAGCGGTCTAATGATTGGGGCAGATGATTATATAACCAAACCTTTCTCCCCTTCTGAACTTACAGCACGTGTTGACGCTATCTACAGACGAGTTTGTATGAGTTTTATAAAGGATGAAAATTCCCCAATTATCGAATCCGGTCCTTTTGTCATTAATTTAAAAAGCCGTACAGTTACTAAAAACGGATTTTTAGTAGATTTGACTCAAGTAGAATATCAAATTCTAGAATATTTTATGAATAACAAAAATACAGCACTAGACAGAACAAGCATACTAAATCAAATATGGGGCGAATCATACTATGGTGACGATAAAATTGTGGATGTAAATATACGAAGAATAAGAATGAAAATTGAAGATGAACCCTCAAATCCTGAATATATTATGACAATTTGGGGGTATGGATATAAGTGGAATGAATAATTTTTACTCTTTAAAAAATCATTTCATTTACATAGGAGGGGAAAAATGAAACGCAGAATCTCTAAAAATAGTATTACTTCAAGATGGATAATTAATAATCTTGGTGTTTTATTGCTTATTCTGCTAATTATACTTGCTTCATTAATTTTTGGAGTTCAAAATTATTATTACAGTTCCACACAGCAGTATATTTCTTCAAAATTAAACTCTGTAACAGGTATTTTAAACCGATATGCAACCGATTCAACTAAAAACTTTGCAACTGAAGTTAAAAATATAGTTGAGAATTTTTCTGATAAAAATCATATGGAACTTATGGCTATAAACTCTAAAGGAAACATTGTTCTAACCTCCTCTGGCTTTTCTGCAACATCTACCCTACTTGAACAAGACTATAAAATGGCTATGGAAAGCGAGGTTAAAACCGGACATTGGATTGGAAGAACAGAAAGCGGCGAAAAGGTGATGTCTGTTACCTATTCCATAGCAGATTTAGATACTGATTTTAATGCAATGAGAATTGTTGTTTCTTTATCTGAAGTTGACAACTATGTTTTCAACTTAATTATCTTAGTTGTTATATGTTGCTTGGTTGTTTTGTTTCTGCTGATTTTAACGGGTTTCTATTTTGTAAGTTCAATCGTAAAACCTATTCAACAAATAAGTAATACTGCTGGTAAGTTTGCAATGGGCGATTTTTCAATAAGAATAGAAAATAATTCAGAAGATGAAATCGGTGATTTATGTCGTGCTATAAATCATATGGCTGATGAACTCTCTAACACTGAAAATATGAAGAATGAATTTATTTCTTCTGTGTCACATGAATTAAGAACGCCATTGACTGCTATAAAAGGCTGGGCTGAAACATTGACTGAAGATAATGATACTATTACTATGAAAAAAGGTATTCATGTTATTATAAACGAAACTGAAAGATTGTCTCAAATGGTTGAAGAACTTCTTGACTTTTCCAGAATACAAAGTGGTAAATTTACGCTTAATCTTTCAACTATAGATATTCTTGCTGAACTGGAAGACGCCCTTTTGATATATACAGAAAAGGCTAAGCGTGATAAAATTGAAATAATTTATAATGCTCCTGAAATGCTCCCTTTTGTTTATGGAGACAAAAATAGATTAAGACAGGTTTTTATTAATATAATTGATAATGCTTTAAAGTATAATTCTCAAAATGGTACGATTACAATTGAAGCATCTCAAGGCGAAAATCAAAATAAAGATAACATTCATATTTTAATCCAAGATACCGGCTGTGGAATAAAAGAAGTCGATTTACCTAAAATCAAAACCAAATTTTATAAAGCAAATCATACAAAACGTGGTTCTGGTATTGGTTTGGCGGTTGCAAACGAAATAATAACCATGCACAATGGGTCTATAGATATACTAAGTAAAGAAGGCGTTGGTACTACTGTTATTATTACTTTACCTATACAAAAAAGCGAGAATAAAGACAACAAAATAACAACTGGAGGATGAAGTTTTTATGAGCAAAGATAAAACTCACAAGTCAAAAATAGGCGGACAGGCATTAATTGAAGGAATAATGATGAAGGGTGTTTATAAATCCGCTATGGCATGTCGTTTGCCAAATGGGGAAATAGATCTAGAAGTATGGGATGAGAAAGATCCTAAAAAAAATCCATGGTATAAAAAAACACCTTTTATACGTGGTTCTTTTAATTTCGTTTCTTCTATGATTACAGGATACAAATGTTTGATGAAGTCCGCAGATAAACAGCTTGATGACGATAGCGAAGAAGAAGAAATGTCTAAGTTTGAAAAATGGTTAACCGATAAATTAGGTGATAAGTTAATGAATATAGTATCTATTATTGCCCTGGTTTTTGGTTTGGTATTAAGTTTATTTTTATTTAAATTTATACCCACACTAATAACAAAACCTTTGACAAACTCAAGCGTTTTAAGAACAATTGTTGAAGGCCTAATTAAGATTACAATTTTTATTGGATATCTTGGAGTTACTTCTTTGTTAAAAGATATTAAAAGGACATATCAATACCATGGTGCAGAGCACAAAACCATAGCATGTCTAGAAGCTGGTGATGAACTAACTGTTGAAAATATAAAAAAACATTCTAGATTTCATCCTAGGTGTGGAACAAGCTTTCTTTTAATATCTTTATTTACCAGTATTTTTGTTTTTTCATTTATCCCTAGATTTGAAGAAGCTACACAGGTTTTAAAAATAGTTTATAGATTGTTGGTACAAACCGCATTATTGCCTTTGATAATTGGTATTTCCTATGAGTTTATTCGTTTAGCTGGAAGAAACAATAATGCGTTTACAAGATTTATTTCTTCTCCAGGTTTACAACTTCAAAGGTTGACAACCAAGGAGCCAGATGATAAACAAATAGAAATTGCTATAGCTGCAGTTAAACCATGCATTCCAGATAACCTGGAGGATGACCAGTGGTAACCTTAAGTGAACTTTATACAAACACAAAATCCTTGTTGGAAAAAGCAAACATTGAAAGCTATACCTTTGAAGCAAAGTGTATTATACAGCATGTTTTTAATATAAACTTCAATCAATTAATTTTAAACGGAAATCAAATGGTTAATGAAAAGCTTTTAAAAAAGATAACTGACATAATCAAAAAAAGAAGTTCTGGCTACCCCCTGCAATATATTTTAGGGGAATGGGAGTTTTATGGCTTTAAGTTTTTAGTTGGTGAAGGTGTTTTAATTCCTAGACAAGATACAGAAACTCTAGTTGAATATATAATTTCTGTTGCAAACTCCATTAAAACCCCAAGGATACTTGATTTGTGTTCTGGAAGTGGATGTATAGCAATAACTTTAGAAAAGATGTTACCAAATTCAACAGTTTGTGCTGTAGAATTTTCAAAAGAAGCTTTAAACTATTTAACTCAGAACATTAAACTTAACAACTCAAATGTAACTGTTTTTGAGGGGGATGTCCTAAATAAGGATTTCACAAGTTATTTTGAAAACTTTGATATTATAGTTTCCAACCCTCCCTATTTAACTAAAAATGATATTTGTAACTTACAGGAAGAAGTTAAACACGAACCTAATCTTGCTTTATTTGGAGGAGATAATGGTTTGCAATTTTATACTTCTATCTCAAGGATATGGACAAAATGTTTAAAGCGAAACGGAATAATAGCTTATGAAATAGGAATAGGTCAAGAAAACGATGTTGCAAACATACTTGTAAACAACGGTTTTACTAATATACAAACTATACGGGATTTAACAGGAATAATACGTGTTGTTTCTGCAACTTATAAACCAACTACTTAACTTCCTCTGATAAATTTAAAAGTCGAAACATTTTTAGTTTCGACTTTTAAATTTATTTTAATATTGTAATTCAACTTTATTTTTTTTAAAGAGTTTTTTAAATATACCTTTTTTATTTTTTGCAGTTTCATCTACTGTCAACAGCTTAATATTTTCTTGTTCCTGTCTATGTAGTTGTTGTTGTTGATCAAGTAGTTTCTGCAACTCAATTATTTGTTTATCTTTCATGTCAAGTTGACTTTTCATGTTTTCATATTGAAATTTATTTGAATCAATAAGTTGACCTATTTGCGTATCTTTTGTTTCTAACTGCTTAAACAATATATCAACCGTTTCACTTTTTAACTTCTCTATATTTGAGTTTAATTCCGTTTCAACTTTTTTTTCTTCATTTGCAACATTTTCAACTATTTTATAATCAGCAAAAAGCTTCAATGCTTCTTTGCTAATTAGCTTTATTTTGCCTTCCATTTTTACAAACTCATTCATTTGGCCATCTGACTGGTTTAATCTTTTGTAAACAGCCTGGGTTGTAACGTTTGCTAGTGTTGCAAACTCTTTTATGGTAATATGGTTGTTCATTCTATGCTATTCTCCTTTTCTAGTTTTGAAACTTTGTTTCGTCAATCAGTGTTATTTTTAGGTGAATCAGGTTTATATGTGTTGTCAACAAAGTTGCCAATTATATTATAATACAATAAACTCAAATTGTCAACCCCACAAAACCAATCTTGCCCTTGTATTGTATCAGCTTGTTTTATCAAGTTTAACGGTTTGCAATTTCTCTATCGAATTCTTGGCAACTAGTTTGCAATCCTTTTTTAATTGAATTTAAATACATAAAATAGAATATAACCCATTTTTATTTGGTGTTATTTTACATAAGGAAAAGGTAAAAAATGATAAAAATATTAATTGTAGAAGATAATAAAGATCTTATTTTAGGTCTTAAATTTGCTTTAAAAAAAGAGGGATATGAAATTTTTACTGCAGAAAATATAAACGATGCAGAATATTTAATAGACTCAGTCGAACTTATTATATTAGATATTATGTTACCTGATGGAAACGGATATGACTTATGTAAAAAAATAAGACAAAAATTAAATATCCCTATAATATTTTTAACAGCTTGTGATGAATCAGAAGAAATTATACAAGGTTTTAACATAGGGGCTGACGATTATATAACAAAACCCTTTAAGCTAGATGAACTTTTACTAAGAATAAAAGCCATAATAAGAAGATGCTATCCTAAAAACAAAGAAAATGATGTTGTTCTATCATCATATGAACTAAAACTTTTAAATTATTTAAAGCTTAATTCAAACATTATATTATCTAGAAATCAACTCCTAACACATTTATGGGATTCAAAAGAGGAATTTGTAGATGACAATACCCTTTCTGTTTTAATAAGTCGTTTACGTGAAAAAATAGATACGGAAGATAAAAAGCATATAAAAACTATAAGGGGGATAGGCTACAAATGGATGGATTAAATTCTATTTCAAATAAACACTTTAGAATTTATATTTTTACTGCTGTAATATTCATTTTAACAGGCTCCTTTTTAAGTTATTTACTGATGGAAAACACTCAAAAAAACTATATAAAACAACTTTATATAAGAGATACTGAAATAGCTACCATATTAAAAGAAAATAACGTAAGTGAATCAATTATCATTTCTGCCTTATCTTTAAAAAGTAATATTGACACTAAACAGGGAACGGAGATACTATCAAAAACAGGTTTAAACATTGATACAGACAAAACATTACTAACAAACCATTATAATATAAATAAAAACTTTTCTCTATGCTTTCTGTTTCCTATTTTAATTATACTCTTTTCTTTTATACCAATTATAATCTTAAATCAAATATATAAAAACATACGCAAAACCGTAGATGTGATAGACAAAATAGTGGATAACACAACAATAAACATAACTGACTACAACTTAGATGGTGATTTGTATTCATTGATTTACTCAACAAAAACACTATCCGATAGAATAAATTATTCATCAGAAAAATTCAAACTAGACAAAACACACCTTAAAAATTTCATAAGTGATATATCACACCAAATCAAAACACCTCTTTCTGTTTTGAAGCTTAACAATGACATCTTAAAAAACAATGTCCAAGATAATTCTTTAAAAGACTTTATAATATCAAATGAAAATCAAATAATAAAACTGGATTGGTTAATCCAAAACCAACTTAAATTAGCACGTCTTGAAGCCGATTTTGTAAAATACAACAAGAAAAATCAACCCCTAATAAACACTATAAATGAATCTTTAAAAGAAATCAATCCCGTTATAAACATAAACAACAATTCTCTAAAAATAGAAATAGACAGTAACATATGTATTTTTCAAGATGAAAAATGGCTGAATGAAGCTTTATCAAACATAATAAAAAACGCCGCTGAACATACCAAAAACGGAACAATAAAAATAAAAGCACTTGACTTACCACTTTGTATAAGATTAACGATATCTGATACAGGAAGTGGTATTTCAAGTGATAAACTAAATAATTTATTTATACGGTTTTCTACATCAAGTGGTGATATAGACAGTTCTTCAACAGGAATAGGAATGAATATATCAAAAGAAATAATCGAAAACCATAACGGAAAAATAAGAGTATTAAGTGAAAAAAATAAAGGAACTACTATAATAATTGATTTTTTCAAATAAATTATTATAGTAGTCTTAAAAACGCTTAACTATTTAGCCTCTAAAGCTAAAGTTTACGGTTTTTCAAGGGGTTCGCCCAATGTCGTCAACTTAGTAAAAAGCAATTAAAGTTTTACTCGATTTTTTTCAAAAAATCGTAGATTTCCAAAGGGCAACGCCCTTGGTCGCTTTCCACAGAAAGCGAAATCCTTATGCTTTAGGAGCTTTTTTGCTTCTTTTTGCGATAGAAAAAGAAGCGGAGTTTGAGGCAGAGCCTCATAAATTGCCTCAGCAATTTGATTGTTAATATTCAGCAACTAATTACGATTTTACAGGAGTTTTGACTCTGCGGAGTCGACCGGGCTTTCCGGTCGCCCTGGACCTTAGGTAAAACCTCATATTTTCATATCTCTATCATATAAAATTAATATTATTAATCAAAAACTCTTATACCTTCGGAAATAGGAGTTTTTGATATTTTTGATATATAGCCTATAGAAGACATAAACACAACCAAAATTGCAAAAACAACTGCAATAATTACAGGTACAATTGGAATATAAATCTTACCCCCATAATAATAAATTGACAAAAATAAAAAACCATTTACAAAAATAGTTGATAATATTGAAGAAACAATTATACTGTTTAACATCATTAGCATGCCTTCGGTGAATATAGCTTTTGCAAGTTGCTTTTTGTTCATACCACATGCACGTAACATAAAATAATCTCTTTTTCTATTTGTAATTCCTGTTATAATAGTATTTATGAAATTTACAACAAAAACCCCAACTAAGATTAATAAAATATAAGTCAATACTATATTTATTATTTTACTTGTGGTATTTAAAACTTTTATATCTTTAAAGTTATCTTGGTATATAAAATTATTTAACTCATCTTCTAAAAGGGATAAAATATTTATTATTTCATCATAATTTTCATCAATTATTTTCACACTAAATTGAGTAAAATCTTTATAGTCACCATTAGAATAATTTTCTATTTTCTCAAAATTCTCCTCAGCAATTACAGCTTTATACGTATAGTTGGATGATAATAATAAAACTTCATCTGTAGAGTACATCCCTACAATATTTATATCATTTTTACTTTCTGCTATCTGATAGCTACCTTTTAAATAGTCTATATCTGAAATCATTTTGTATGTAATTATATTTTGATATGGATTTGCATTTTCTTTTGCATTGATATAACTAGAACTTTCAGAAATTAAAATCCCGTCACTTTCTAAGAATTCATCATAAGACATATCAACTTTTAATTTGTGAAAATTTTCTCTACTTATAGTACTTATCAATATTGGAGTTAAATCATGATTAAATGTATTTTGTTCAATTGCCTTCTTTGTCATATATTTTTGATAATCCTTATTTTCCGTTTTCAAATTAAACCCAATACGTTTTTCATACTGAATTTCCTTTAAATAAGGTTTTATTGCCTCTAAATATTCGTAGCCTTTTTTATAATCAGTATCATCCATAAAACTTATTTTTATATCCCCTTGAAATTCCCTGTCAGTAAATTTTACTTCTTTTGTATTAATAGAAACGGAAAATGAGAAAATAAATATTACAAATCCAATAGTCATAGAAAAAACTGATAATATATACTGTAGCTTATTTCTTTTTATATTTTTAAGTGCAAAGTTATATGAAAAACCAAATAATTTATTTTTATGATTTTTAATTTTATTTTGTGATGGTCTACCATACTTAATTGTTTCTGCTGGAGATACTTTTACAATTTTCATAACAGAAGTATAAGCAGAAATAAAAATTCCATAAATACTTATTGCAATAATCGGTATCATTATTTTCCACATGAATGATACCTCAAAATTTTCAAACGAAATTTTCTTCCCAAAATCATCTATGTAAATTCCGCCTAGTTTTACTATTTCATTCAATGCAATTTTTGCTGAAAAAAACGCCATGGTTAAACCAATACTTCCTGCAATCACAGCTAAAACTAGAGCCTCAATAAAAATTACAAATCTAATTTGAAATTTACTTGCTCCTATAGTTCTAAGTACACCAAATTGTCTAATCCTTTCCTGTGTTGAGAGTTCAAAAGCATTGTCTATAATTAATCTAACAACAAAAAAGAAAAATATAAAAATCAATGAAATAACAGCAAAAGCAGAGCTAAATAAAATCATAAACTCCTCTCCACGACCTTCTATCATTAATAATTCGTCATTAAATTGAAATTGTCTATTTTCTTCGTTTTCTACTTTTATAGAAACACTTTCAAGCATTTTTTTACATAATTCTGTTAAGTCATTACCAATATTTTTATGTAATTTAGCATTTAAATTATAATTTAATTTATCAGAATCAAACTGCTTTTCGGATTCATGTTGAATAAAATAAGCATTGCCTGCATAATCAGTTATCCCTGTAACCTTAAATTTAACTGTTTTTATCAACTTACTTTCTCCGGTGAATTTTAACTTATCTTGTACTTCCCTGTAAATAAAATATATATTTTCTTTCTTTTTATTCTCTATTTTTTCTATATCTTTATATGATTCGGGTGAAATTTCATTTATCAAAAAATCAATTTTTATTTCATCACCTATTTTAATATTTGCACTTTGGGCAAGAATGTTTGAAATAGCTACTTCACCAGCTTTTTCAGGTGAATGTCCAGTTAAAAATAAACTATCTGCATACATATCCATAAATGAATTTGATGCTGTATCTACATGTATATAGTTATAGTCTATGTCTTTTATTCCATAATCTTCACTATTATAATTTATAATTTTATCATTAATTTTTACAACTGGATAATGTTTGTTAAAATCAAAATCATCATAATATATTCCACTCCAAATATCATCTGATAAAGTAATTTTACTATCCTCTATGTTTATATTATTCCGAATTTTTTCAGCATTCTCTTTACTTAATTCAAAAAAAGCAACATGATATGGTCCTGTAATTTCTAAAATCAAATTATGTGCACTTTTAATAACTGAACTCACCAAAAAACCTATTCCTGTGAGTAAATAAACTCCTAAAATCAAACTTATAAGAGTTAACACAGTTCTAGATTTTTGCCTATACATATATTTAAACGATAGCTTTATTAACTTCAGCATTGTACATTCCCCCTGTTACAATCTCTTTAATTTTGCCATCTTCTAAACAAATTCTACGCTGTGATTTCATTGCTATTTGCTCGTTATGTGTTACAACAACCAAGGTTTGATTATACTTATGTGCTGCCGTTTGTAAAAGGTCAAAAATATTTTCACCGTTTTTTGTATCTAAGTTTCCAGTTGGTTCATCTGCAAGAATAATAAGTGGTTTTGTAATCATCGCTCTAGCAATAGACACCCTCTGTTGTTGACCTCCTGAAAGTTGACTTGGATATGCCTTAAGTTTATTTTCCAATTTAAATGCAGAAACAATTTCCTTAAAAAAATTCATATCCACCTTTTTTGCATCTAAATCCAAAGTCATAGTTATATTTTCTTCAACGTTTAAAATAGGAATAAGATTATAGTATTGAAAAATAAATCCCGTTTTACGTCTGCGGTAAATACTTATTTCATTGTCATTTAGTTTTGAAATGTCTTCACCATCAACAAGAATTTTGCCAGATGTCAAATTATCAAGTCCACCTATCATATTTAATAATGTTGATTTACCACTGCCAGATTCTCCGGTAATAGCTATAAACTCCCCTTCATTAATATCTAAATTAACATCATCAAGTGCCTTTATTTCTGTTTCACCTGCCCCATAAACTTTCACTAAATTCTCCAAAGAAATTATACATTTTTTCATTTAAATCACCCTCCAATTAAAATTCTAAATTTATATTTAGTATAATATAGTTACTATTCAGCCTCTAAAAGTAACGTTTGCGGTTTTGCAGGGGTTTTCGACTCTGCGGAGTCGACCAGGCTTTCTGGTCGACTTGGACCTTCGGTAAAACACCTCCGCCCTATACATATAACTGAATAATAACATAATATCATATATTTCTTACAGCAATCTTACAAATATAAAAATTTTTATAATAAATGTTTGATTTTTAGCTTTTTAAACTATATAATTTTATTATAAATAAATGTTAAGGAGTTGTAATCATGATAATTGACGGCTTGAAGTTTGGCCTGTTTCTGCAATTTGCAATTGGACCTATGTGTTTAATGGTATTCAATACTTCGGCAAAACATGGTTTTATTATGGGCTTGTTATTAGTACTATCCATAAGTTTAGTGGATACATTTTATATAATTTTATCTGCACTTGGCGTTGGGAGTATCATGAAAAATAATCATATAAAAAAATCAATAAAAATTTTTGGAATGATAATTTTAACCTTATTCGGTGCAAATATGATATTTGAATCTTTTGATATTTCATTACTACCCAGTATAAATTTATTTGCAAATATAACCGGTAAAAATATTTTCATTCAAGGGTTATTATTAACCTCCTCAAACCCATTAACAATTATTTTTTGGAGTGGTGTTTTGTCTACACAAGTAATTGAAAAAAGCTACACTAAATCACAAATGTTTTATTTCGGCTTAGGATGTATTCTATCGACTATTATTTTTCTAACAACAATATCTTTTTTAGGCACTACAATAAGTGTATTTTTATCAGATAATATAATGAAAGTCTTGAATATAATAGTGGGTTCTATAATCATTTATTTTGGAATAAAGCTTTTATTAAAAAAGGAAAAAGATATGGTTACGTAATTAAAATAATTACGTAACCATATCTTTAATTATACTATCCCCTTTGCTATATCCACAATTTCTCTTGGAGTATTCACCAAATAATCCGGCTTGTTGTTCATAAGCAATTCAGGCGAATCAAATCCCCATGACACAGAAATTATTTTTACTCCACTTTTTTTACATGAATCTATATCTCTTAGTTCATCTCCAACATAAATAATATCTTCTCGTTTGAGATTATTTTTTTTGATATAATTATTGATTGTTTTATGCTTACCAAAAAGATTTTTTGATGAAAATATATTTGTAAAAACATGAACATCGTTTCTGTGTAATATTTCTTTTATCGCATCCTCTGAATTTGAGGAAACAACGACTAGATTAAAATCCTCATTATTCAAAATATCTACAACTTCTTTAATTCCATCAAATAAATTAATATTTAAGATATGTTCATTAAATCTCTTAGTTGCTTCATAAAATAAAAATGCCAATTTAAATTTTGGTACGTTTAACATTTTACATTTTTCAACAATTGAAGCTCTACTTATTTCTGGAATTTCAGATTTTTTAATTTTTTTATAATTATGTTCCTCTGCCAATTCATTATATATTTTAAACGCTACATCTTTTGAATCTGCAAGAGTTCCATCAAAATCAAACATAATTGTCTTCTTCATATTTACCATCCCTTTTATATACAATAATTAATACTGAACTTTTTTCTTTAAGTTTTAATTATATCATTTATGATTTTGAAATTCAATAATTTTTTTACTTAAACACCGCTTCTTTTTCTATCGCAAAAAGAAGCAAAAAAGCTCCTAAAGCGTAAGGGTTTCGCTTTCTGCGGAAAGCAACCAAGGGCGTTGCCCTTTGGAAACCTACGATTTTTTGAAAAAAATCGATTAAAACTTTAATTTTTTCACTAAGTTGACGACATTGGGCGAACGGAAAGCCCGGTCGACTCCACAGAGTCGAAACTCCAACGAAATCTTAAGTGTTATCTTTATTATCTGAATAATAACAAATATAAAAAATAAATATTTCTGACAAACTTTCAACATTTCTATTGATTAATAGTTGAAAAATAATATATAATTAAAAAAACAAATTACATTTTTTAAGGACTTGATAAAAATGCACTTTAAAGATGCAAAAAATATATTATCACCCAAAAACGGAATGAACATTTATCGTGGTTGCACTCATGGCTGCATTTATTGTGACTCCCGAAGTAAATGTTATAATATGTCCCATGATTTCGAAGATATTGAGGTAAAACAAAACGCTTTAATACTTCTAGAAGATACTTTAAAAAAGCGTAGAACTCCTTGCATGGTATCAACTGGTGCAATGACTGACCCCTACTTGCATGTTGAGGAGGAACTGCAATACACTCGAAAATCCTTGGAGCTAATTTTAAAGTACAGGTTTGGAATAAACCTGCTCACAAAATCATGTAGGATAAAAAGAGACTTTGATTTACTAGAGGCTATAAACAATAAAACTAAGTGTGTAGTCCAAATGACTTTAACAACTTATGATGAAAAGCTCTGTAAAATAGTAGAGCCAAATGTCCACAGTTCTTATGAACGCTTTGAAGTTTTAAAATTATTACACCAGTTAAGTATCCCTACAATAGTATGGCTTGGACCTATTTTACCATTTATTAATGATACCGAAGAAAACTTAAAAGGCCTATTAAATTATTGCCTTGAAGCAGGTGTAAAGGGTATTTTGTGTTTTGGAATGGGATTAACCTTACGGGAGGGTAATAGAGAATTTTATTATTCACATTTGGATAAACATTTTAAGGGTTTAAAAAAAGCATATCAACAAAAATATGGAAACTCATACATTTTAAATAGTGACAGCAATACCCAATTAATGAAAATATTCACCGAATTCTGTTGCAAAAATAATATCCTATATAATACAAGGGATATTTTCAACTATTTAAATCAATTTGAATTAAAATCCGATTTTGAACAATTAAGTTTATTTAATTTTTAGATTAATTTATTTAATATAACATTTAATTAAAAGGTTGAATTTTTTGATTATTATTATTGGCTAATTTTTATTTGATAACCTATTAATTATGTGATTTTAAATAAATTATGTTTATTTTTAAAAAACTATTGCATTAATACTAACAAAATGTTATCATAGAAGTAATTAATATTTTATATAATTTTATTTTAATTAATAAAATTAAGTGAGGAGAATATCATGAATTACGGTTACTTTAGCTTAGACACAAAAGAATACATTATAATAAATCCTGCAACACCTGCTCCATGGGCAAATTATTTAGGTTCACCTGAATATGGTGCGATAATATCCAATAACGCTGCAGGTTATAGCTTTGTAAAATCAGGTGCAAACGGAAGAATAACTAGATATAGATTTAATTCTAACATGGCTTTGCCTGGAAGATATATTTATATAAAAGATAATGATTTAAACGACTATTGGTCAAATTCATGGCAACCTGTTGCAAAACCATTGGATAAATTCAAAAGTGAATGTGTTCATGGAACTGCATACACAATTATAAAATCAGAGTATGAAAAAATAAATTCTGAAACAACTTATTATGTACCTTTAAACCAAACTTATGAAGTATGGAGAAGTAAAATAACAAATGCATCTGATAAAACTAGAAATCTTTCAGTTTTTGGTTTTGTGGAGTTTACAAATGAAAATAACTATGAACAGGATCAAATAAATCTTCAATATACATTATTTATTTCTAGAACAAGTTTTGAAAACAACAAAATAATTCAACATATAAATGAAAACAGTGAACAAGATGAAACTGGATCTAACAATCAAGAAAGATTTTTCGGAATGACAGGTGCAGAAATAACCTCATACAATGGAAATTATGATGCTTTCATAGGTCCTTATCGTACTTTTTCAAATCCTATTGCCGTAGAAAACGGAAAATGCGATAACGCTATGAATTATAATTCAAATTCATGTGGTGCTTTACAATCTGACATAGTTTTAAATCCTGGTGAAACTGTTGAACTGATATATATATTGGGTCAAAAAAATGCAAAAAAAGCAGATGAAATAATAAATTCATACAATGATAAAACTAGAGTAGATAGAGAAATTGCCGAGCTAAAAGAATACTGGCATACAAAACTAAATAAATTTCAAGTTAAAACACCAAGTCTTGAATTCAATAATATGCTAAATGTATGGAATTCATACCAATGTTTTATAACTTTTATTTGGTCTAGAGCTGCTTCTCTAATATACTGTGGACTTAGAAACGGTTATGGATATAGAGACACCGTACAAGATATACAGGGGATTATTCACCTTGACCCAGAACTAGCAGCGGATAAAATAAGATTTATGATTTCTGCACAAGTAGATAACGGTGCAGGATTACCCCTTGTAAAATTCAATCACAATGCAGGACATGAAGATACACCTGATCAGGCTTCTTACGTTCAAGCAACTGGACATCCTTCATACCGTGCTGACGATGCACTGTGGCTGTTCCCTACCGTCTTAAAGTATATAAGCGAAACAGGAAACACATCTTTCCTAGATGAAGTTATAGTTTACGCAAACGGTGGAGAAGATACTGTTTACAACCATTTAAAACGTGCCATTGATTTCTCTATGAATAATTTAGGACTTAATAATATGCCTGCTGGATTACATGCAGATTGGAACGACTGCTTAAGAATGGGCAAAAAAGGTGAAAGTACCTTTGTTGCATTCCAACTTTACTATGCTATTAACACATTAATTGATATGGCAAAATCTAAAAATGATGATAAATATATAGATTATTTAAACGAAATAAAATCAAATCTCGAAAAAGCACTAGAAAAGTGCTGGGATGAAGATCGTTTTATTCGTGGTATACGTGAAGATGGCGTTATCGTAGGTGCTAAAAAAGACCCTGAAGCAAATATGTGGTTAAATCCACAAAGCTGGGGAGTTATTTCTGGTTTTTCATCAAAAGAACAAGCTGAAAAATCTATGGAATCAGTATTTAATATCCTCAATACTGACTATGGTGTAAAATTACTTGACCCACCATATGTTAAGCACTACTTTGATGGTGCTTTAATGCATATTTTCAATCCTGACACAAAGGAAAATGGTGGTATATTCTCTCAATCACAAGGTTGGGCTATTTTAGCTGAAAGTTTACTTGGAAATGGCGATCGTGCATTTAAGTATTTCATGGAAAGTTCCCCTGCGGCTATGAATGATAAGGCTGAAATCCGTGTTCTTGAACCATATGCACATGGTCAATTTACAGAATCCAAACGTTCACCATTTGAAGGACGTTCACATGTACACTGGCTTACAGGTACAGCTTCTACAGTAATGGTGGGATGCGTTGAAGGTATTTGTGGAATAAGACCAAATGCTGAGGGACTAGTTATTTCGCCATCAATTCCTTCTGAATGGGATGGATTTGAAATGGAAAAAGAATTCCGTGGAAAAAGCTTATCTATAAAAGTTAAAAATCCAAATCATGTTTCTAGTGGAGTAAAAGAAGTTACCTTAAACGGTGAGAAACTCGAAGCAAACTTTATAAATGCAAATTTATTAAAAGACAAAAATGACATTAATGTTGTTTTAGGTAAATAATAGTTAATAATTGTTCGGCATAGTGCACATAAACTGTCATTGTGCTGAACAAAGTTATATTATTTTAAATAAATATATTTTAATTTTAAAAAACTATTGCTAGAAATCTGTCTTTGTAGTATAATAAATGTAACATCTATAATAAAAAGGAGTGAACCTTTTGAGTTTTAAGCAAAAACGTACAAAAAAGCGAACAAATTTATTGGTTGTTTTAGGGTATATAATAATCCTTTCTTCAGTAATTGCTTGTTTTGTATCTATTGTAACGACTCAAGCCACTCTTTCAGAAAAAAGAAAAGAGCTTGAAGCATTAGATCAAAAAAAATTAGAAATTCAAAACGAAAACAGTGAATATCAGCGTTTACTTGATAACAATGATATGAATTCATACATGGAAGCGTTGGCCATTGAAAATATGAACTACGCTTATCCAGATGAAATTAGATTTTATGATACATCAAGAAATTAAATTAGGAGGATTATTTTTTCTTTATGCAGCTTGAAATAGGAAAGATATACGAAGGACAAGTAAGAAACTTAACTAAATATGGTGCTTTTGTAGAGGTAAAAGAAGGTGATGAATCTTTAACTGGTATGGTTCATATTTCTGAAGTATCTACAACATTTGTAAATGAGATTACTGACCATTTAACAGAAAACCAACTAGTTAAAGTTAAAGTTCTAGGCGTTAACGAACAAGGTAAAATCAGCCTTTCAATAAAAAAGGCAATGATTGAAAGTGCTCCACAAGAGCAAAAACAACAATATAGACCAAGACCAGTTCAGCGTGAAAACAATCACTCTAACAACAACAATAATAACAACAGAAGCGGAAATTTCAACTCAAGGCCACCTCAACCACCGCAAGAGCTTACATTTGAGGATATGATTAGCCGTTTCAAACAAAGTAGTGAAGAAAAAATTTGTGATTTAAAACGCAATATAGATGGAAAACGCCGAAATACATCTAGAAAAAAATAAAAGCTTTTTTACTAAATGTATCTAAAACAATCAAAATAAAACCAGCTATTCAATAAATGAATAGCTGGTTTTTTGTTATTATTCAGCCTCTAAAGCTAAAGTTTACGGTTTTGCAAGGGTTTCGAGTCTCCGGAGTCGAACGGACTTTCCGAGTCGACCTGGACCTTCGGTAAAACATCTCTGCCCTATACACATATGGCTGAATAGTAACGTTTTTTAATATCCACACTCGTCGTAATCTTTCCATTTTTCCTTGTGTGCCTTTAAACTTTTCGCTCTTATTATCAGATAAGAAACAACACCTATTACAACAGTTAATGATAATAAAACAGATGTAATAGTACTTAATAAAAGCGTCTTTTTCTCTTGTTCATTGTTCATAATTATACATCCTTTCATATTAAAATTTAAATATATATTAATCTATAATAATTTTAAAATAAAATTGATATTTCTTTAATTTTAAAATGTAGGGGCAGAAAAATACTTCTGCCCCACAAAATATTTTATTGATTACTTTCAATATAATTTACAATATCACCGACTGTTTTCAATTTTTCAACATCGCCATCTGGTACTTCTACATCAAATTCTTCTTCAATAGACATAATTAAATCAACAACGTCTAATGAATCTGCATGTAGATCCTCAATAATGCTTGTCTCCATTTTTATACTCTCTGAATCTACATCTAATTGTTCAGAAACGATAGTTTTTAGCTTTTCGAAAATCATCGTAAAGTCCTCCATTTTTTATAAATTACAAAATTTTATATAAAGGTGTTTTCACCAATATAACTTAATAAAAGTTTTTATTGCGGTAACTCAACATTTTCTGTAAAATCACCAATCTTTCTAAACTTATTGTATCTTTCAATAAGTAAAGTGTCCATATCTTTGTTTTGCTTCAAAGGAATTACCTCTAATAAATATTCTTTTATATTTTCAGATGTAATCTGTACATCCTCATGAGCTCCACCAACAGGCTCTGCAATAATATTTTCAGCAACACCTAATTCCATCATATCCTCAGCTGTTATCTTCATTATACTGCATGCTTCTTTTTCTTTACTAGCATCTTTCCATAATATACTAGCAAAACCTTTGGGAGATATAACAGAATAAAGTGCATTTTCAAGCATAGCCAACTCATCACATACACCTAAAGCAAGTGCTCCACCACTTCCACCTTCGCCTAAAACAATGGATATAAGCGGTGTTTTTACCATCATTAATTCCATTAAGTTTTTAGCTATAGCCTCTCCTTGACCACGTTCTTCAGCTTCTACACCACAAAAAGCTCCTGGTGTATCTATAAAGAAAATAACTGGTCTTTTAAACTTTTCAGCCTGCTTTACAAGCCTCAAAGCTTTTCTATATCCTTCAGGATGTGGCATTGCAAAATTTGACTTTTTATTTTCATTTATGTTATGACCTTTTACTTGTGATATAACTGTAACCGAAATACCATTTAAGCTTGCTATTCCAGCTTTTATAGCGGCATCATCCCCATATAGTCTATCTCCATGCATTTCATAAAATTCATCAAAAATCAAAGGAATATAGTCATCTATGTTTGGTCTTGCTTTATTTCTAATTAGCTCTATTCTTTCCCAAGGAGTTCTTTTGTTGATTATTTTTTCCATTACTGCAACTCCTTTTTTATTTAGTTTTCAACAGCAGTATATCCATGAAGTTTTAAAAGATGGGAAACTTTGCTTCTCATTCTTTTTCTTTCAACAATCATGTCTATAAAGCCTTTTTCAAGCATAAATTCTGCAAGCTGAAAATCATCCGGTAATCTTTGTTTTATAGTTCCCTCTATTACTCGACGACCTGCAAAACCAACTAAAATTTTAGGTTCTGCAATAATAATATCACCAAGCGAAGCAAAGGAAGCAGTTACGCCCCCAGTAGTAGGATCTGTTAGAACTGTTATATATAAAAGACCAGCTTCATTATGCTTTGCTATTGCACCAGATGTTTTAGCCATTTGCATAAGTGATACTATTCCCTCCTGCATTCTAGCTCCACCTGAAGCTGTGAATACAATAATCGGTAGCCTTTGTTCTGTAGCCCTTTCAAAAGCTCTAGTAAGCTTTTCTCCTACAACACTGCCCATAGATGCCATCATATATCTAGAGTCCATAATTGCTATTATAGCCTTTATTTTGCGTATATAAGCTTCACCTGTTATAACAGCATCTTTTAAATCTGTTTGTTCTCTAAGTTCCTGTTGTTTTTTATCATAATTAGGAAAACAAATAGGGTTTTTACTTATCATTTCACTATCATACTCAATAAATGAGTTTTTGTCAATAGTTAATTCTAATCTTTCCTTTGCCGATAATCTACCATGATAATTACAAGCCAAACAAACTCTATTATTTTTCATATATTCCTCTTCAAAGACAACATGTCTACAGCGAGGACATTTGAACATAATATTTTCAGGAATTTTTGTTTTTATATCAGTTTCTATTTTAGAATCACTGTCGTTAAACCTAGTTTTAACCAGTTTAAATAAATCTTCTAACATTTTTTCACCACCATATCTTTATCAGTTACTGTTAATTATTTGTAATTGTTTTGAATAAAAGCTATGTCGTATTCTCCCTTTTCAAAAGAAGAATTTTTTACTAAATCTAACTGAAATTCGATGTTTGTATCTATTCCATCAACTATAAATTCAGATAAAGCCCATTTCATTTTCATAATTGCTTCTTGTCTGCTGTTTGCATAAACTATTAATTTTGCAATCATAGAATCATAATTTGGTGGTATTACATATCCTTGATAAGCCGCACTATCTACCCTTACCCCTGGTCCACCTGGAATATGTAGTGCCTGTATTTTGCCTGGACAAGGCCTAAATCCTTTTTGTGGGCATTCTGCATTTATTCTACATTCTATAGCATGACCTTTTAACTTTATTTCTGACTGTTTATATTCAAGTTTCTGGTTATCAGCAATTTTTATTTGTGATTTAACTAAATCAATTCCGGTTACCAACTCTGTAACAGGATGTTCAACTTGTATTCTCGTGTTCATTTCCATAAAATAAAAATTGTTTGAGCTATCAACTAAAAATTCTATAGTTCCAACATTATAATAATTACACGCTTTTGCTGCCTTTACAGCTGCATCACCCATTTTTTTTCTCAACTTCTCAGTCATTATAGGGCTAGGACTCTCTTCTAAAACTTTTTGATTACGTCTTTGCATACTACAATCACGTTCACCTAAATGCAATACATTACCAAACTTATCAGCCATTATCTGCACTTCTATATGCCTTGGCTTTATAATAAATTTCTCCATGTATACAGCATCATCTGAAAAGAAATTTTTAGCTTCCTGCTTTGCTGCTATAATTTGTGAATCTAATTCAGAAGCATTATTAACCATTCTTATTCCTCTTCCGCCGCCGCCAGCAGAAGCTTTTATTAAAACAGGGTATCCTATTTCTTCCGCTAATATTTTTGCATCTTCTATAGATGTAATAACACCTTTAGACCCCTTTATTACAGGTACTCCTGCTTTCTCCATAGTTTCCTTTGCTTTTGCTTTATCACCCAGCATATCAATTGAATCAGGAGAAGGTCCTATAAAGGTAATTCCACATTTTTCACAAGTTCTAGCGAAGTTTGCATTTTCTGATAAAAAGCCAAATCCAGGATGAATGGCTTCTGCTCCAGTAATTTCACATGCAGAAATTATTGATTTAACGTTTAAATAACTGTCTTTTGATTGTGCGGGTCCAATGCAAATAGCTTCATCTGCTATTTGTGCATGTAGAGCATTTTTGTCCGCTGTTGAATAAACTGCAACAGTCTTAATGCCCAATTCCCTGCAAGCCCTAATAATTCTTACGGCAATTTCTCCTCTATTTGCAATTAAAACTTTATTAAACATTTAATTACCCCTGTTATTTATTTCTAAATTGATATGAATATTCTAACTTAAATTATTTTAAAGCAAAAGATATTTCTGCTGAAACAGCTTTTTCTCCATTTACAGTAGCCAAAGCTTTTCCTATACCTATAGGTCCTTTTACTTTTATAATTTCAACTTCCAAGGTCAATAAATCACCTGGAACCACTTGTCTTCTAAACTTTGCTTTATCAACGCCAGCTAAAAAACCAATTTTCCCTTTATGTTCATCCATAGAGAGCATAGCAACAGCCCCAGCTTGTGCAAGCATTTCTATCATTAAAACACCTGGAACGACTGGATGCTCTGGAAAATGACCTTTAAACCAAAAATCATCTGCCTTTATTTGCTTACGTGCAACTATTTTCTTTCCTACTTCTAATTCAACAATTTCATCAATTAAAAGAAATGGATCTCTATGAGGTATAACTTTTTCAATTTCTTCTCTGTTCATTATAACTTCCATGGTAATACCTTTCTAAAATCAAATTAATTAATAACTAATATAGGCTGATCATATTCAACCGCTGAACCATTTTCAACCAAAACATCTGTTACTGTACCCTCATAATCGCTTTGAATTTCATTCATAAGTTTCATAGATTCAATTATCATCAAAACATCACCAATATTAACTTTTTGACCTACTTTTACAAAAGGAGGTTTATCTGGTGAAGGACTTGAATAAAAAGTACCTACTATAGGAGACTTGATTATATTTCCACTTAACTTTTCTGGTTTTGGCTCTTCAGTTTTTTCCACTACTACTGTGTCTGACATATTGCTTTTTAATCTTTCAACAATAACCTGACTGTTTGCAGCAGAAATAGTATTATCTTCTTTGCCCTCTATACATAATTCTCCAAGTTCATTTTTTACAGAAAATTTCGCTATTTTTTTACTGTCAATTATATTTAATAATTCTTTGATTTCCTCAAAAGTAAAATTACACACTTTTTTTTCAGACATCAATATTTACCTCTCTTTTTATTATTTCATAGCTAATACCCATAATTTAAATCTATAAAATAATTATTTTATAGATTTAAAACATAAAGTAGCATTATGCCCACCAAAGCCCAATGAATTTGATAATGCCGCATTTATTTCCATATCAACATTTGATACTACACAATAATCTAAATCACATTCTTCATCAAAAACCTTATAACCTACCGTCTTATGTATTATCGATTCTTTAATTTGTAAAACAGTTGTTATTGCTTCAACCGCTCCAGCAGCACCTAACAAATGTCCTATCATTGACTTAGTTGAATTAATCTTTAAACTACTTGCTGCATCACCAAATGCATATTTTATAGCTGTTGTTTCATATTTATCATTTAATCCTGTTGAAGTCCCATGTGCATTTATATATTGTACATCTTCAGGTTTTAGACCTGCTTCTGTATATGCGTTTATCATAGCCCTACCTGCTGCATCTCCATCCGGAGAAGGTGATGTCATGTGATAAGCATCACAAGTAGCACCATACCCAGCTATTTCAGCATAAATTTTTGCTCCTCTTGCTTTTGCATGCTCATATTCTTCAAGAACTAAAATACCACTACCTTCACCTAAGACAAATCCATTTCTTTCTTTGTCAAAAGGAATTGATGCTCTTTCTAAGTCAGTTGAACGAGATAAAGCTTTCATGTTATTAAATCCACCTAAGGCAAACTCAGTAACACAACTTTCTGTTCCCCCACAAACACAAGCGTCTAGATATCCATCTTTAATCTTTCTGAACGCTTCACCTATTGCATGTGAAGATGAAGCACAGGCTGTTACTGTTGAGAAGTTATCTCCCTTAAATCCTGTTTTCATGGCAACTGTACCAGCAGCCATATTAACTATCATCATAGGTATATAAAATACTGATACCCTATTTGCACCTTTTTCAATAAACTTTTGGTGCTCATTTTGAGTTAGTTCAAGCCCACCTATTCCACAACCAATCAGAATACCTACTCTATAAGGATCAATATCTTTAAAGTCGGTTCCGCTATCTACTAATGCTTCAAAGGTTGAGGATACAGCAAATTGAGTAAATCTATCTATTCTTTTTGATTCCTTTTTATCTATGTATTTACTGCAATCATATTCTTTTACTTGACTTATTATATTTACGCCTAAAGTTTCTGTATTAAATTTATCTATAAAAGAAAAACCCAATTTGTTTTCTTTAATGTTATTCCAATACTCATTCACATTTTTCCCTAGTGAATTGACAGTTCCTAATCCCGTAACTACTACTCTTCTCATGTTTTCTCCTACTTTATATAAAAATATTGAATTTTTTTACATCACTAAGCCGCCAGATATTTCTATCACTTGACCTGTAATATATGACGATTCATTGGAAGCCAAAAATGAAGCCAATGCTGCTACATCTTCAATTTCACCTATTTTTTTCATTGCTATTTGATTTGTTATATTTTGTTTTTGTTCATCTGTCAAAGCATTTGTCATTTCTGTTTTTATAAAACCAGGTGCAATAGCATTTACATTTATGCCTCTAACAGCTAGTTCTTTTGCAGCAGACTTTGTCATACCAACAACTGCAGCTTTTGAAGCTGAATAATTAAACTGGCCAGGATTTCCATGAACACCTGAAACAGATGACATGTTTATGATTTTACCTGACTTTTGTTTTATCATAACGCCACTAACAAATTTCATCATATTAAATATACTTTTTTGATTTACTGCTATTACTTTATCATAATTTTCTTCAGTCATTCTCGCAAGTAAACCATCTGCAGTTATACCAGCATTATTTATTAATACGTCTATAGTATTAAATTTTGCTTTAACTTCTTTTACCATGTTTTCACATTCACCGTATTTAGAAACATCAGCAATAAAAACCTCTGCTTCCACACCCATAGCTTTACATTCCTCAGCTACTTGATCGCCCCTGACTTTATCTATTGTATTAATAGCTATATTAAATCCATCTTTAGCTAGTCTCTTTGCTATTCCTGCACCTATTCCCTGTGATGCACCTGTTATCAAAGCGGTTTTTCTCATATTTTCCTCCTTAATTATTTATATATTTTTTATTTATGATTGCAGAACTTGATTTTACTTTAAATATATTTTGAAGATATTCATCATTATTTTTTAAAATATTTATGCTAGTTTCTCTACCATCTCGCAAAAGAAATCTCCATAAGTTCTTATGCTTTTCAATTGATACAACATCATTATAAACTAAAATTTTTGAAGCCAATCCGATTCTTTTTTCCCCTTCAAAAATAACCAAAACTATATCTAAAATTATAGGATTTAGGGAACAAATAACTGATAAACTTGCCAAAATGTAATTGCCTGTAAACAAAGATATTATCAAAAATATCACAGCAAAAACAGGCATAATAATCATTGATATTAGCCACTTCATACCTTTAATAAGTATTTTATTTTCACTTCTATATAATTTTACATAATTCATTATCAAAGTATCGTAAATAGCTTTTATATTAAATAAATTCATAACTATAACAAAAGCTGACATCATTATGTATATCATTATTTTATATGGCATAATAAAATTACCTACTTTTAAAATTTTATTTTAGTTTTAATATTCCATTATTGCAGCACCATAAGTAAGTCCTGCACCAAAGCCCACAAAGCAAATGATATCGCCTTTTTTGATTTTCCCACTTTTTGAAGCCTCATCAAAAGCAATTGGAATACTTGCACTTGATGTGTTTCCATATCTATCTAATGTAACTATAAACTTATCCATAGAAATCCCCAAATTATTTGCTGCTGTTTGTATAATTCTTAAATTTGCTTGATGAGGTATATACCAATCAACTTGTTCTGGAGTCATATCCACCTTATTTAAAGCTTCTATAACTGCAGTAGATAATATTTTAGTTGCAAACTTATAAACTTCTTTTCCATCCTGCAACAAATAATGATCCCTTGTAGCTTCAAAGCCATCATAATCTTTTACAGTTTTTTCAGACCATCTAGTTTCAGTATTTTTTTGCCTAGCAACTAAATATCCTGCACCATTTCCATCCGCACCTAAGTGGCTGGTATATAGCTTTTCAGATTTTTCTATAACACAGGCTGCTGCACCATCACCAAAAAGTATACATGTAGCTCTATCATCATAATCAAGTATTCTTGATAAATTTTCAGCACCTATAACTAATACTTTTTTTACATCATCTGTTGCAAGATATCTCCTAGCCATGTCTACTCCATATACAAATCCTGAGCAAGCACAATTAATATCTAAAGCCATACAACCTATAGCACCAATTTCTTTTTGTACTAAACAAGCCATAGAGGGCAAACAATAGTCTCCGGTTAACGTTGAAAATATAATAAGATCTATTTCAGAAGCCTGAACATTTGAGTCCTCTAATGCTTTTTTTGCAGCACAAGTTCCCAAATACCAAGTTGGTTCTCCTGTAGATATATGTCTTTCCTTTATACCTGTTCTAGTAGTTATCCATTCGTCACTTGTATCGATTATTTTTGCAAAATCTGCGTTTGTCATTATGTTCTCAGGTACACAAATACCTGAACCTAAAATATTTATTCCTTGCAAAGAAATTTCCTCCTATATAAAAGTTGTTTTATTTAAATTTTTATGTTATTATATTATTACAACTCAACAATAATTGTAATCTATTTTTAACTTTTTTGCAATCACTAGTAGGCTATTTCATTTATTTAAACATAATTTCATAAATATTAAACAATTTATTTTATTTTTTTAAGTTTGTATTTTACAAAACGCACATCATTTTTTATAATAGAAAGGACTATTTTTTATGAACGCACTTATTTTTTCAGGACAAGGCTCACAATATCCAGGTATGGGAAAAGAACTATTGGATTTAAATCCAGAATTTACATCTATTTATGATATGGCATCTGAAATTTTAGGATATAATCTTTCTTCCATATGTTTTGAAAGTGATGAAGAAACATTGTCAAAAACTATCTATTCACAACCAGCTATTATGATTACATCTATTTTGTGTTTAGAAGTAGCAAAAAAAAATAATCTAACATATAATGCGGTAGCTGGACATTCTTTAGGAGAATTTGCTGCAATGGTTGCTGCAAATATACTATCTATAGAAGATGCCTTTATGGCAATAAAATCTAGAGCTACAGCAATGGATAAAGCAGCAAGTAATTCATCTGGTTCAATGGCTGCAATTTTAAAATTAAAGTCAGATGTAATAGAGAAAGTTTGTGAGTCCATAAACGGATATGTAACTCCAGTAAACTACAACTCTCCTGACCAAACAGTAATTGCGGGTGAAACAGAATTTGTAAATGAAGCAGTTTCTGAATTAAAAAAACTAGGTGCTCGTGCAGTAGTTTTAAAAGTATCTTCTGCCTTTCATTCAAATCTAATGTCAAGTGCCGCTGATGAATTTTACAATTCAATTAAAAACTTAACTTTCAAAACTCCAACTGTAAAATACTATTCAAATGTAACCGGTGCAGAATTAACTGATTTTTCTGATATGCCTAGCCTTTTAGCAAAACATATAGTATCACCAGTTAAATTTACAGATGAAATTAACAGCATATATGAAAGTGGTTTTGATACATTTATAGAGCTAGGTCCAAACAAGGTTTTAAGTGGTCTAGTTAGAAAAACAATTAAAACTGCTACAGTGCTAAACATAGAGAACAAGGAAACTTTGGAAAATTTTATTAACTTATAAAATGCTATTATTCAGCCCCTAATACTATTTAGACTCTAAAACACTTTATTTCTTATGTTGCTTAGTATTGCAAGGGTTTCGACTCTGCGGAGTCGACTGGGCTTTCCGGTCGCCCTGGACCTTCGGTAAAATATCTCCGCCTTATAAATATAGCTGAACAGTAACATTCAATCAAGTATTTTAGAATATTAGCAGTATAAAGGTAAAGTTTACGATTTGGTAGGAGTCGATCGGGCTTTCTGGTCGCCCTAGACCTTCAGTAAAACATCTCCGCCTTATAAATATGGCTGAATATTAACTATAAAATAATATAAATGAGGTTTTTATATGGAAAAATATACTTTGATAGGTCATCCCCTATCACACTCAATGTCGCCTTTTATTCATGCAAAATTGTTTGAAATGGCAAACAGAACTGCTAATTATGATTGTACAGACATTTCTCCAGTAAATTTAAAAGAGGAGATAGCAAAAATAAATCTTTTAGATGGATATAACGTAACTATCCCACACAAAGTTTCTGTTATACCTTTTTTACATAAATTAGATACATCTGCACAAAGATATGGTGCAGTAAACTGTGTTAACAATCAAAATGGCCTTTTAACTGGATATAATACAGACTGTGACGGATTTTTATTATCTGTAAAAAATCTTCCTCTTTCCGAAAAAGTGCTTTTATTGGGCTGTGGAGGAGTAGGACGAATGATTGCAATTGAAGCCGCTTTGCATAAAGCTGATTTAACCATTGCTATTATTGAAGAGGCAAAACCTGCTGCTGAAATGTTATTAAAAGAAATTTCAGAAATTTCTCCAGACTCAAAAGTTAAAGTAATAGATATTCATAATATAAACGATAATTACAATTTACTTATCAACGCAACACCAGTAGGAATGTATCCACATAGCGAAAATTGTCCTGTTTCTGAAAAGGTAATAGAAAACTGTGATAGTTTTTTTGATGCTATATATAATCCAACAAAAACAAAACTAATAAAACTTGCAGAAAAACTAGATAAACCTGCTGTAGGTGGTATGGCAATGCTTGTATATCAGGCTGTAAAAGCACATGAAATATGGAACAACGATTTTTACAGTGATGAGCAAATAAAATCTCTAATTGAAATATCTGAGCAAAAAGTAATGGAGGATTTTAAACAATGACATATTTTTTATGTGGATTTATGGGTTGTGGAAAATCAACTATAGGAAAATTTGCATCTGCTTTATTAGATAAAAAATTTATAGATTTAGACGACTATATAGAAAAAAAGTTAAATATGAAAATTCCAGATATATTTAAAGAAAAAGGTGAGCCTTTTTTTCGTGAAGAAGAAACAAAAGCAATATCCGAATTGGCAACCTCCGAAAATATAATAGCCTGTGGTGGTGGTGCAATGATAAATCCAAAAAATTCTCAAATAGCCCAACAAGATGGAGTTGTAGTTTTCTTAGATGTTCCATTTCAAGTATGCTATAAACGAATAGAAGGAGATACAAACCGCCCTTTAATAGTTGCAAATACAAAACAACAAGTTGAAGAATTATATAAAAAAAGATACCCTGTTTACAAACTCCATTCAACTGTTGTTATTGATGCAAATAAGACTCCTGAAGAAGTTGCAAACGACATTGCAACATTAAAATTATAGTTACTATCCAGCCACTAAAGATAAAGTTTACGATTTTGCAAGAGTTTCGACTCTGCGGAGTCGACCGAGCTTTCCGGTCGCCTTGGACCTTCGGTTAAACATCTTTGCATTATACATATGGATAAATAGTAACAAATTATAGTTACATTTTGTTTAAGAAAGGGTAATTTTTTTGAAAATATATAACTGCAAAATATATACAATGAACCACAAAGATGAAATATTTGAAAATGGTTGGGTTGAAATAGAAAATGGTAAAATCGTAAATTTAGGCGAAGGTGAAACCAATTTTACTGAAAGTGATTTTGATTCTGAAGGTAAATTTTTATTTCCAGGTTTTATAGATGCTCATTGCCACTTGGGTATAATAGGGAATGCATTGGGATTTGAATCAGATGATTGTAATGAGCACACTGACCCTGTTACACCACATTTAAGAGTTATTGATGCTATAAATCCATTTGATTTTTGTTTTAAGGAAGCTCGTGAAGCAGGTATAACTTCTGTTATTTCATCACCTGGAAGTGCAAACCCAATAGGTGGTGAAATATATGCACTAAAGACAAATGGTCGTTGTATTGATGAAATGATTATAAAATCTGTTGGAATAAAGTTTGCACTAGGCGAAAACCCAAAATCTGTTTATAATAGTAAAGAAGAAACACCAATGACTAGAATGGCAACTGTCTCCATAATAAGAGAAGCACTTTTTAAAACAAAAAGATACCTTGAAGATTTAGCAGAATATGAAGAAGATCGAGAGGAAAATAGTCCTCCTGATTTTGATTTAAAAAACGAATCATTGGCACCCTTATTAAAAAGAGAAAAACAGGCTCATTTTCATTGCCATCGTTCCGACGATATATTTACAGCTATACGTATAGCGGAAGAGTTCAATCTTGATTTAGTTCTTATTCATGCAACAGAAGCACATCTTATTTCAGACATTTTGAAAGACAAAAATATAAAAGCTGTTGTAGGCCCTATCATATGTGATCGCTCTAAGCCTGAACTCAAAAACTTAAATATAAAAAATTCTGCTGAATTAATAAAAAATCAAATACCAACTGCCATTTGTACAGATCATCCGGAAACTCCAATACAATATTTGTCACTAACTGCTGGTTTGGCAATAAGAGGTGGACTTGATTTTTATTCAGCTTTAAAATCAATTACCATAGACGCTGCAAAAATCACTGGAATATCCTCAAGAGTAGGTAGTATAGAAATAGGAAAAGATGCCGATATACAACTATATAAGGAAAATCCCTTTAATACTACTTCTACTCCTTCTATGGTTATGATTGATGGAAATATTATAGAAAAATTATAAAGGAAGTATCTTTATGCGTGATATAGATGTAAATATTATAGAAAATGAAATATGCAAATTATGTATTGAAGCAAATTTAAAATTACCTAAAAGTCTTGAAAATGTCATAAAAGACTCCTTAAAAATGGAACAATCAACTGTAGGAAAATCTATTTTTGAAGATTTAATAAAAAATATAGACGCTGCTGAGGAACAACAAATCGCAATATGTCAAGATACAGGCATGGCAATTATATTTTTAGAAATAGGTCAAGATGTTCATTTTGTAAACGGAAATTTGTATAACTCAATAAATAAAGGTGTTGCACGAGGATATAAAGAAGGCTATTTAAGGTGTTCTATTGTTGCAGATCCATTAGAAAGAATCAATACAAATGATAATACCCCTGCTATAATACATACTAAAATAGTGGATGGTGATAAAGTTAAAATAGATGTATGTCCAAAAGGATTTGGAAGTGAAAATATGTCATCTATAAAAATGTTTAATCCTTCTGCTACTCAAGAAGATATTTGTGATTTTGTAGTTAAAACTGTATCCGATGCCGGAAGCAATCCTTGCCCTCCTATTGTTGTAGGTGTTGGCATTGGAGGAAGCTTTGAGCATAGTGCTTATTTAGCAAAAAAGGCTTTATGTCGTGATGTTTCAAAAAGAAATCCAAAACCACTATATTCCAAACTTGAGAAAACGATGCTTGAAAGTATTAATAATCTCGGTATAGGACCACAGGGGTTTGGCGGAACTGTAACTGCTTTGGCAGTAAACATTGAAGAACATCCTACCCATATAGCTGGATTACCAGTGGCTGTAAATATAGGATGCCATGTTACAAGACATTCATCTACAATTATATAGAAAGGACAATGATATGAAAGGACACTTTGTTATAGATAAAGTTGCTGTTTCAATAATGGAACGCTGCTCACCAATAAACATAATACTCGTAAGTAATAAAATAGACACAACAGAAAAATTAATTAGTTTTAAATTAGCGGTTGTTGTCAATGATGATGTAAAAAGTATATCTGAACTTGAGTGTAATTTATATATGCAAGTAGACAGTGAAGTTCCTTATGATTTGGTTTTATATAAACTTTCTGAATGGAATAAGTTAAAATACGATATTGGTACATTTGCTTGGAAAATATATAATTCGGGGGTTTATCTATATGGGACGAGGGTATAGGGAAAACGATAGTCGAAGATATTTCGACTGGCTTTTTCACTCAAATGTAGATTTTTTAGCTGCCAAAAATCTTTTCCATGACGAAAGATGCTATACTGCTGCTGCTTTTCATTGTCAGCAATGTATTGAAAAAGCTTTAAAAGGATATCTTCTCTTCAAAAAACGCAAGCTTTTTGATGGTCATAATCTTACATGGCTTTGTAAACAAGCAACCGAATGCGACACTCACTTTCAACAATGGCTCTCTAAAAGTACTGCACTAAATAGGTTTTACATAGAAACTAGATATCCTGCCGACATGCCACTAGATATAACTACAGAAAATATTGAAGAACTTATAAATTCAACATCGGAAATGCTAGAATTTATAACTGAGCAAATAAGATTTGACTTTGTAAGTTATCACAGGCGGAAAAAATAAACTGTAAAATGGAGGAATTTATGAAAAAGGCAATTATTGTATTAATAGCCCTAAACATATTAACTATGACTATGTTTTCATGTAAAAATAAAGACAACGACTCTAGTCAAAAAGTAGCAAAAAAATATTTAAGTGAAAATGCTAGAACAGAATTCAATGAAAATTTAGATTTGTCTGAATATAATGTTTCTTTTGAAAATTTGCCTAAAGATTTTAAACTTTTTAATGAAGCTGAAAATTCCTCTTTCAGCGGAAATGTTTCTGTTGTTCAACCAGCATCTTTAAATGGTTTTACAGGAGATAGTTATGTAAAATTAGAACAAAATGAGATTGATGGAGTTATTTTTAAAATCACTTTAGAAAATGAAGGCTTATATAAACTTACCTTTAATACTGCCTCTATGGGTGGCGAAAAGTATAATTATATTGTCATAAACGGTAAATCAGTAGGTGAAATATATACAAAAAACGAAGAATTTTCAGAAAGTTCTATATCTCAAATATATCTGCAAAAAGGTGAAAACGAAATCATAATCAAACCTTATTGGGGTTGGATCTATGTTGATAATATGACTATCACTCCTTCAACTGATATTTCAAACGATGTTTACAAAGCATCTACTTCACTGGTAAACGTAAACTCAAATGAAAACACAAAAAGACTTATGAAATTTTTAACTGATGTTTATGGAAAATATATAATTTCAGGTCAATACGGAGATAAAGGTAAATCAAGTTCAGAACTAGAAAAAATAGAAACTGAAACAGGGAAACTTCCAGCTATGCTTGGATTGGATTTAATAGAATATACTCCATCTAGAGTAGAAAATGGTGCTCCTGTTTCATCTGCAATAGAGCATGCTATTGATTGGTACTATAATCATGGTGGTATAGTTACTTTTTGTTGGCATTGGAATGCCCCCTCAAAATACCTCCTTAAAACAAAAGCCCAGCCATGGTACAAAGGCTTTTATAAAGAGGCTACTAATATAAATTTAGACAATATCATGGAGGGTAAGGACCAAGAAGGATATGACCTCTTAATGAGCGATATAGACGCTATAGCAAAAGAGTTAAAAAGATTAGACGATGCTCATGTACCTGTTTTATGGAGACCTCTACATGAAGCTAGTGGCGGCTGGTTCTGGTGGGGAAATTGTAAACCCGAATCAAATATAAAACTCTGGAATATACTATATGATAAATTGACAAATGAACACAAGTTAAACAATTTAATTTGGGTATGGAATGGGCAGAAAAAAGAATGGTATCCTGGAGACGAAACAGTTGATATAGTAGGTGAGGATATATATCCTGGCGAAAAAGTATATACACCTCAAAGTGGTCGATTTACAGAAGCCCTACAGTACTCACAGCAAAACAAAATAATTGCATTAACCGAAAACGGATGTTTGTTTGATCCTGACCTAGCATTTAGAGATAATGTTAAATGGGCTTGGTTTTGTACTTGGAATGGAGAATTTGTCCTAGATAAATTTAAGCTTTTTAGTGAACAATATACTGAAAAAGATATGTGGAAAAAAGTATATAATCATGAAAGAGTTCTTACTCTTGATGAACTACCAAAATTAAGAGATTACCCTCTAGAATAAAATAATTTTTAAAATAATAAAAGTTGAATATCGACTTTTATTATTTTTTATATACCGAAGGTCCAGGGCGACCGGAAAGCCCGGTCGACTCCGCAGAGTCGAAACCCCTGCAAATTTGTCAAATAACCTATAACCGCAGAATAATAAACTCAATGCTTTATTCATTGTTGATTTTCAACTATAATCAAGCCTTATTTTATTTCAAAATATATTTTTTCAATAAATAAAATTTTTTTCAAAAAAAGTGTTGACTTTTGTTTTAAATCGCGGTATAATAATATAGTCGCTGGTGGAGAACACAAGGAAACGACATAAAGACGGCGGTATAGCTCAGCTGGCTAGAGTACTCGGTTCATACCCGATTGGTCGTAGGTTCGAATCCCACTACCGCTACCATAAATGGCCCGTTGGTCAAGAGGTTAAGACACCGCCCTTTCACGGCGGAATCACGAGTTCGATTCTCGTACGGGTCACCAACAAAAAGCTTTCAAACTTTGTTTGAAAGCTTTTTTATTTTATATCTACTTTTATGTTTACAAACATCCTTGATGTCTATTTTATAAAATGATATAATAATCATAAATAAATTTGAAAAATGATAGTATATCATGATGTAGATACAGAAATTAGAAAACCTAAAATTATAAATATATTTTAAATTCATATTTGACTAATATAATTGAATAATTTTATTAAATTTCATTTTTAATAGGAGGAATTAGTTTGAAAAAAGATTTAACAACGTCTCAAGTCGACAGGAAAAATATCCTAAACAACGACATTGCTGTTTCTGAAATTCAGAAAAACTCAAAAATTGACTGTATTTTCTTTGAAGATAAACTTTACCTTACAAAGGATATGGTTGCAGACTTTTTTGAAGTTGAAATTAGAACTATAGAACGTTATATAAGTTCATTCTCTGATGAACTAAAAGAAAATGGTTATTCAGTTTTAAAAGGAGTAAAACTCAAAGAATTCATTAAATCTTCTATTGAGCATTTTGGTACCGACATTAATGTCGGTACCAAAACAACAGTACTTGGAGTTTTTGACTTTAAAGCTTTTTTAAATATTGCTATGTTACTTTCAGAAAGTGAAAATGCAAGAATTTTGCGTCAGCTAATGCTTGATATAGTGATTGATTTAATAAATCAAAAAACAGGGGGAAATACAAAATATATTAATAAACGTGATAAAGATTTCATTGGAGCATATTTACAAGAAGAAAACTATAGACGTGAATTTACAGATGCTTTGCGTGATTATGTTGATATGGGAACCACAAAATATGCAATTTTTACTGATATGATTTATCAAAGCATCTTTAAGGAAAAGTCTCGTGAATATCGCGATATACTTAAACTTAATAAAAATGATAAAGTTAGAGAAACTTTATATTCAGAAGTGCTGGACCTTGTTGCTTCCTATGAATGTGGTTTAGCTGCAATGATTAAAGAACAGTCTAATTCAGTCGGTCGCAAGCTTAACAATTGGGAAGTTAACGATATATTTCATGCATTTGAATTACTTCCACACTGGAAACCGCTTATATTCCAAGCAAGAACAAAAATGGCAAGTCGTGATTTAGCATTACGTGATGCTTTTCATATACAACTTGATGAATACATAAAACCTCTAGAAAGTAGAGAGTATGAACGATTTTTGGGTTCTGAAGGTGATCAAATAGAAAGACTCATGCAAGAAAATCATGATGTATTGAAACGCTTGAAGGAGCGTGAGTAGAATGACCGAAATAAATTACATTACTCTTGAAGAAGCCATAAAAATTCATCAACAAACAATAAAACATAGTGGAGGTGGTACAACTGGACATTTTGATCTTGGTCGATTAGAAAGTGTACTTAATAACATTCAAAACGATGATTATTACCCCTCAATAATTGATAAAATCACACATTTGTTTTTTTGTACTTGTGAATTCCATTGCTTTGAAGATGGCAATAAAAGAATTGCCATTACATTATCTGCACAATTTTTATTGATAAATGGATATATGTCTGTTGCCCAAACTTTCTTTTCTGAGATGGAAAATATAAGTTATCATGTTGCTTCTGGAGCAATAGATAAAAATTTACTACACAGTATTATGGATTCTATATTAAAAGGTAATTTCAAAGATGATGAAGTATTAAAACTTGAAATATATAATGCAATTATATAGTGTAATGACATATCCCCAGATTGCAATAACCTGTATGACAATTATTTCTAAAAACTTTATTTAGCATAATGCTTATTACAAAAAACTAATTTAAAATTACATTCACAAAAATATATTATTCAACATGATATTTTTGAATAACACTACAAGTAAAAAACATAATAAAACCAAAAGATGTAACAACAATACCTTTGTATTTGTTACATCTTTTTTATTTGTATATTAAGAATTAACTACTAACTGCTTTTTTCTGAAAACGACCAGTTTACTGAATCCATAATTCATTATAAGAATTATAACGCTTGCTATGCAAACTTTAAAAATCACTTCATTTAACTTTTCAGGAGAATTTAAAAAAGTCATGTTAAACATACCTTGTGCATAATTTATTTTTTCCAACATAAAAAATTTAATAAAATAGTCCCTGAATATATCTGCACATAAAAACAAAATCAACCATTCTATTCCAAGAGAAACTAGCCTTGCTCCATAGAACTGTCCTAATTGTCTTATAAAATCTTTAAAATCTGTTGCTCTACTTTTAAAAACGATTTTTTTATTTGTTACAAATGCAAATGTAACTGCAAAAATCCAAGAAATAATTGTTGCTAAAGTTACAGATACCCCAAACAAATTCTTTACACTAAAATGCGTCACCCAACTTACAACTGTTGTTAGTAGACCAAAACAAATATATAAAATCAAATCCTCATGCTTTTTGTATAATTCTTTTATCATTACTATACCCTATCCTTATAGTTTAAATTTATTTAATTATATATCAAACTTAAATAAAAAGTCAATTAAAAATCAAACCTTATTTTATTTCATCTTCTATTTTAATCACTAAATTCGGATTATGTCCTTTATCAAGTTTATGTCTGGCTTTTCTATTTTCCACAGAATCAAATATAACTGAAAAATCATAATCAGGCGGATATAATTCAGAAGCAGGTGTTTTCAATTTTATTCTTTTATGGTTTATAAGCTTTTTTTCTTTTTTGATCATCACACCTAGTTCGCCTTTTATATTTGTAGTTTGGCATATGATTCCTATATTTTTTTCAGGATAGACTATTACACTATCTCCAATAGAAAACTTCTCTGCATGACTTTGAACTATAGCTTTTTTCCTAACATCTTTTATAACTTTATTTTCAACTGCGATAGTCTTTTCATCATCTTGAACACAGTCTTTATATATGTCAAATAGTTCATCTTGTAGATTTGACTTTTTCGATTTGATTTCATTAATATAAGCTTCTTCATAGGCTTTTTTTAATAATCTTTGTGGAAATCCAAGTCGTTTTGCAATATATAAAGCACAACTTTCGCCAGCTTCACCTATTTTAATTTTATATAAAGGTTTCAATGTCTCTCTATCAAAAGTCATTTTGGCATTTATAATTCCCTCTGTTTTTCCTGCATATTCTTTTACTTCTGGATAATGAGTAGTCGCAACAAAAAGACAATTTTTATTCTTCATTTCATCCAGAATAGCGATAGCAATTCCCATTCCTTCAGTTGGATCAGTACCAGAACCCAGTTCATCAAGTAAAACCAAAGATTCGGTATTTGTATTTTCTATTATTTCAATTATATTTTTTATATGTGAAGAAAAAGTAGAAAGATTTTCAGAAATACTTTGACCATCACCTATATCGCATAAAATATTTGAAGTCATACATAAATCAGCTTCATCACAGGGTATATGAAGCCCACACTGTGCCATCATTGTAAATAAACCTATAGTTTTTAAAACAACTGTTTTTCCTCCGGTATTTGGACCTGTTATAACCACTCCGTTTATTCCTTTTCCCATTTCAAAATCAAGAGGTACACATTCGGATTGCCTTAATAACGGATGCCTTCCACCTTTTATTCTTATATAACCATTTGTATTCATATTTGGCGACACAGCATTCATAGAACTACTAAGCTTGCCTTTTGCAAATATAAAATCCAATGTTTCCATAGCTTCCATATTAATTTTGATTTCAACTTTAAACTCATCTATATAAGATGTAAGAGTATATAAAATTTTCTCCTCTTCATTTCCCTCAGCTATTTCAAGTATAGATAATTCTTCACGATATTTTGAAATAGCAGATGGCTCTATAAAATAAGTTGAACCAGTAGATGAAATATCAATTACAGAACCTGAAACTTGATTTTTATATTCTTTTTTTACAGGTAGCGTAAAATGGCCGTTTCTATTTGATACAAAATTTTCAGAAAAATATTCCTTTTTCCCTTTTAAAATAGCGTCTAACTTTATTTTGATTTGAGATTTTATATTTTCTTTTTTTCTTCGTATATCCTTTATTGTTGTAGATGCCATATCATCAACTTGGTCATTTCTTATGCATCGTTCAATTTCCTTATATAAAAATTCCAGTTCATCTATGGTATTTCCATAATAAGCAATTTTTATATCTAATTGCTCTGCTTTTTTCAAAAATATCTTTAGTCTTTTACATGAAATAATAAATTGTGAAAATTCAATAAGCTCTTTAGGCCCCAAAATTCCACCTTTATCCGCTATATCTATGTGCTTTTCTATATTTTTCATAGAAGAAATAGGTGGATTTCCTACTGTATCTATTATTTTTCTTGCATCATTTGTTTCTTCACTCGATGTTTTTACTATATGCTCTTCTAAAAAAGGAGATAGTTTCATTATTTTTTCTCGTGCCTTTGTTGTATATGCATAATCACAAAGCATATCTATTACTTTGTTAAATTCTAATTTATCTTTACTATTCATTTTATTCACCTCAAAAAAATTTCTACAGTATATCGTTTTTCAATGATACTGTAGAAATAATTAATCCTCATAAATACAAATAGTACAATTTGCCATTTAATTTATATATAAATAGGATGATTATTGCTAACATATATCGTGAAAAACGTACACTTAAAAAGACATATAAAAATATGCCTAAAAACAATACGTTTGAGCGGGTAATTATTTACCACAAACCTCATTCACTGATACTATTAACAAAAACAACATCCTTTCTTTTTTTATTTACAAAATCATTATATCACTGTTTACTTTATATTGTCAATGATTTTTTTAAAAAAATCATGTCAAATTTTTAAAACACGAACCCCATCTAATCCACACAATTATGACGGTTAGGTGGGGTTTTTGCTTATATTCTCCATAAACACCACTTGATTTCTACCATTTGCCTTTGCATAATACAGTGCCTTATCTGCATCTGTAATCGATTTATAATAATTTTCACCATCATACTTGCCAACACCTATAGAAACAGTTATATCACAAATATCATTTGAATTATTTATAACTTTTCGAATCTGCTCAGCTTTTTCAACAGCATTTTCAGAAGAGCACCCTGGCATAATAACTATAAACTCTTCTCCACCCCATCTTATAACAACATCTATAGCACGAATACAGGACCTTATTATATTTGCTGTGTTAATTATAACTCTGTCTCCCTCATCATGTCCAAATGTATCATTAATAGTTTTAAAATGATCTATATCAAGTATTAAAACACTTATATCAATACAAGAATTAAAGTTAAACTTTGTTGTATTTTTCACAACTATGTCGTTTAACTTATTTCTGTTGTAAATTTTAGTAAGTGGATCTAACATCAAAGACTCTTCTAATTTTTTCTTTAAGCAATAATGATCCAAATATATATTCCCCATAATGTAGTTGACCGTACAAATTGATAAAAAAACTGGTATACCCAAGGAGAGCATTAAATCAAAATTTTCATAATTAATAAACAAATTTGACACTACTATATTTATTAATAAAAAAGTATGAAAAATACTACTCATATAAAAGGGGGCACTATATCCAATAGCAAAAAACATGATTTGCATAATTAAAAAACCTTCGCTTGCGTGTTGCCGAATTGGCAAATGATAAATAGCCCATATTGTACACCACATAATACAATGACCAATTGCATAGGACAAAGGAACCATTATTTTATAGGTTTTTACTCTTGAATTTATAATCAAAAAAACAGATAATGGCAATAAAATAAACGTTCTCGGCAAAAGAGTTTCCCATGCAATTCTACTAAACAACTGACAATCAGAAAAAAAATAAGTCAATGATGTCAAAGATGAAATAATAATAACCCATGTGTTAAATTTTTTATAATAATTAAATTTTGATTGAAAAAAAATAGAACGTTCTTTTTTTTCTAATTTTTCTAAAGTATGCACAGCAACCTCCTTTCATTTTGCAGAAAAGGCTTTTTTATATTATAAATTATAACATCAATTGTTTAAAAATACAATAGTTTTAGTCAAATAATTTATATTTATATTTCAATTTAATCTTATATTAGTTATTTTGTACATTTTTCAAATTTAAAATTTATATAATTTTACATATATTTTTTAAAATTAATTTTTCAAAAAATATTGACAAAGGATAAAATATAATATATAATATAAACATACTAAACATCTATGATAAGTATGTAAAATTTTTAACTTTATCCATTTCATAAAAATATTTAATATCATTATTGAAATATAATGAAGAATGTGAGGTCATTTATGAGTAACATTAAAACAAATATCACTGAACTTATAGGAAAAACTCCTCTGCTTGAATTAAGCAATATTTCTATCAAAAATAAAGTACAGTCTAAAATAGTTGCAAAACTAGAATACTTTAATCCAGCAGGAAGCGTAAAAGATAGAATTGCAAAAGCAATGATTGAAGATGCAGAAAGCAAAGGACTTTTAAATAAAGATAGTGTTATAATTGAACCTACAAGTGGAAATACAGGAATAGGCCTAGCTTCTGTTTCATCTTCAAAAGGATATAAATTAATTCTTACCATGCCTGAAACAATGAGCATAGAAAGAAGAAACCTCTTAAAAGCTTATGGTGCTGAAATAGTGCTTACTGAAGGACCAAAAGGAATGAAAGGTGCTATTGCAAAAGCTCAAGAATTAAAAGAAGAAACACCAAATTCAATTATTTTAGGTCAATTTGAAAACCCTGCAAACCCTACTGTACACAGATTAACTACAGGTCCTGAAATATGGGACGATACCGACGGAACAGTTGATATTTTAGTTGCTGGTATAGGCACAGGTGGAACTATTTCTGGTACAGGTGAGTTTTTAAAATCAAAAAATCCTAACATTAAAGTAATAGCTGTTGAACCAACAGATTCTCCTATTCTATCCGAAGGAAAAGCAGGTCCTCATAAAATACAAGGAATAGGTGCAGGATTTGTTCCTAATACACTAAATACAAAAATATATGACGAAATAATTACTGTATCAAATGATGATGCTTTTCAGGCAGCTAGAGACGTGTCAAAATCAGATGGGATTTTAGTTGGCATTTCTTCTGGTGCAGCACTATCTGCAGCTATAACTATTGCTAAAAGACCTGAAAATAAGGATAAGACAATTGTTGTAATTTTACCTGATACCGGTGAAAGATATCTTTCTACAGCTTTATTTAATAATTAAAAAAATATAGTTACAAAAATATTACACATTGATAAATATTTTTCATTTTATTTTCAATTTATCTATTGATTTTTATTAAATTTATTGGTATAATCTTTAAATAAGGCATAGCCTTATTTAAAGATTATACGGAGGTGTTTATAAATGGCTTACCAAATTTCTGATGAATGCATTAACTGTGGTGCATGTGAACCAGAGTGTCCAGTTTCAGCTATTTCAGCTGGTGACGATAAGTATGTTATCGATGCTGCTACTTGTGTTGATTGTGGTGCATGTGCTGCTGTTTGTCCTGTAGGAGCTCCAAACGCAGAATAATTTTTAAAAATAAACCTTCTTAAATTTTATTTAAGAAGGTTTATTTTTAAGCCTCATAAATTATCAACAAAAAAACTCTTGCAAAACCAGTACATAAATGATACAATATATAAAGCAAATATAAATATATTTAGGAGGAATCATTTATGCTTAAAAAAGTTCTCGCATTAAGCTTAGTTGCTGCGATGACTCTTACTATAGTAACCGGATGTAAAAAAGAAACGACAAACGTTACTAACAAACCTAGTACCCAAGTTTCCGAAACTTTACCACCAGGAGTAGAGTATAAATCAAATATTGGTGAATCATTTGATTATACAAACGGATTAAATGTAACATTAAAAGAAGTTGTTGAAACAAAAGATCAAAATACGTCTACCGAAAGTTCTTATATGGCCTGTTTTGTAGAGGCAAAAAACAACGGAAATGAAGATGTAAGAATATATGTTCTTGACGATTTTAAAGTATTTGTTGACGGTGTAAAGTTGGATGAAAATTTCTACACAACTACTTTATCTAATGTTTATGCAAAAAACGTTTATTCAGAGTTTGGTTTTTTTGATGGAACTATAAAAAAAGGCGAGTCTCTATCAGGATATGTTTCTTTTGAAACCCCAAAATCATGGGACACATTAGAAGTAATCTTTTTCCCAAATGCACTAAAATCTAATGATACTATTAAATATACAATTACACCATCTGACATTAAACCAAAATATTAAAAAAAAGGCAGTATATACTGCCTTTTTTTTAATTATCGCCAAAGAAATATTATTCCAAATTTTCATAGCAACCAATGTCGTCAACTTAGTGGAAAAATTAAAGTTTTACTCGATTTTTTTCAAAAAATCGTAGGTTTCAAAAGGGCAACGCTCTTAGTCGCTTTCCGCAGAAAGCGAAATCCTTATGCTTTAAGAGCTTTTTTGCTTCTTTTTGCGATAGAAAAAGAAGCGGAGTTTGAGGCAGAGCCTCATAAATTGCCTCAGCAATTTTCTTAAGTTGACGACATTGTCCGGTCGCCCTAGACCTTAGGTAAAATATCTCTGCCCTATAAATATGGTTTAATAGTAACATTAATCCACAATTTTTATAGATTTTATTTTCTGAGCTTCTTTTGGTCTATCATTATAATCTGTTTTTACCGCTGCTATTTCATCAACTACTTCAATTCCTTCAACAACTTTTCCAAACGCAGCATACTGCCCATCTAAATGTTGTGCATCTTGGTGCATGATAAAAAACTGTGAACCTGCTGAATTAGGCATTTGTGAGCGTGCCATAGATATAACCCCTCTAGTGTGGTTAATATTATTTTCTACACCATTTGATTTAAACTCACCTTTTATATTATAACCAGGTCCACCTGTTCCTGTTCCCTGTGGACATCCGCCTTGAATCATAAATCCTGAAATTACTCTATGAAAAATCAATCCATTGTAAAATCCTTCATTTACAAGCTTTTTAAAATTTTCTACTGTAATAGGTGCTTCTTTTTCTTCTAATTGTATTTTAATACTTTTACCATTTTCCATTTCGATAACTACCATTTTTTAATACTCCTTTAAATTAAATTATACTTTTACATTATATATTATTTATAATAATTTTTCAAGTATTTTTCTCATCTTATTTATGTAAATTTTTTATTTATTAAACTTGATTTTTTAATTATATATGATATAATTAATGTTGTATTAATACTATTTAAATAAATGATAAACAATTTAATTTATTTTAAAATAAATCGTTTATCATTTATTTACGTAAAAAAATATTTATTTTAAAATTTTTTTATATTTATAAATGAAAATTAAATAAATTTAATTTGAGGTTAATATGGAATTAAAAAAGAAAAACAGCACTCTATCTAAAAAATCGAAAAAAGATTTTTCCAATCCCCAAATGGTTGCACTTGGTTTTTTAGTGGTAATAACTATAGGAACCATTTTATTATCATTACCGATATCTTCTAGAACAAAAGAGAGTTCCAGTATATTAAATTCACTCTTTACCGCAACTTCTGCAACATGTGTTACTGGGCTTGTTGTTCATGATACTTATTTACACTGGAGTAAATTTGGACAAGCTGTTATAATTACGTTAATACAAATTGGTGGGCTAGGATTCATGACTGTTATAACCATGTTTTCTATTGTATTAAAGCGAAAAATAGGACTAAAAGAAAGAAGTCTATTACAGGAAAGTGTTAACACTATGCATATAGGTGGAATAGTAAGACTGATTAAAAAAGTAGTTTTAGGTACTTTTTTAATCGAATTTTTAGGGGCTATTTTTTTATCAATTAGATTTATTCCTAAAATGGGAATAAAATCAGGTATTTTTAACTCCATTTTCTTTTCTATCTCAGCTTTTTGTAATGCAGGTTTTGATTTATCGGGTAAATATGGAGAATACTCTTCACTCATTACTTTTTATGATGACGTTATAATTAATATAACTATTATGCTTTTAATAATCATAGGTGGTATTGGATTTTTTGTATGGGATGATATAATAAATCATAAATTCAAATATTATAAATACAGATTACATACAAAAATAGTTTTAAGTGCTACAGCTATACTCATATTAATACCAAGTATATTGTTTTATTTTTTAGAAATTGATAATACAATAAAAGATATGAGTCCAATTAATCAAATGATTGCATCTGCTTTTTCTGCTGTTACACCTCGTACGGCCGGTTTCAATACTGTTGATACTGCACAGTTAACCCCCGGAAGTAAATTTTTAACAATGATACTTATGTTTATAGGTGGTAGCCCTGGTTCAACTGCTGGAGGAATTAAAACAACTACTTTTGTTGTTATTATTCTGTCTGCTTGGTCTAGTTTAAGAAATACAAATGATTGCAACATTTATAAAAGAAGGTTAGAAAATGATACCTTAAAAAAAGCATCTACAATAGTATGCGTAAATTCAACCTTGATAATTTGTTCTATATTAATTATAACTAATTCACAACCTTATTTAGATTTGACAGATATAGTTTTTGAGGTTTTATCTGCAATAGATACTGTAGGTATGTCAACAGGTATAACTAGAGACTTAAATGAAATATCAAAACTAGTTATTATAACTTTAATGTACTGCGGTAGAGTTGGAAGTGTTTCTTTTGCTTTATTATTTACAGAAAATAAAGCTTGTTCTGCAATTCAGTGTCCAGTTGAAAAAATAAATATAGGTTAAAATAAAAAGGAGAAAATTATGAAAACGGTTTTGGTTATTGGTTTAGGCAGATTTGGAAAACATTTAATAAATAAATTTAATGAACTTGATGATGAAGTAATGGCAGTAGATACTGATGAAAAAAAAATACAAGAAATTATTCCTTTTGTAACAAGTGCACAAATAGGAGACTGTACAAAAGAAGAAACTTTAAAGAGTTTAGGTGTTAAAAACTTTGACCTTTGTTTTGTATGTGTTGGAGATGATTTTCAAAGCAGTTTAGAAATCACAAACTTACTTTATGAACTTGGTGCAGAGCATATTATAGGTAAGGCAAGTACAACAATTCATGCAAAATTCCTATTAAAAAGTGGGGCTCATGAGGTAGTTTATCCTGAAAGAGATAGTGCTGAAAAACTTGCAACTAGGTATAGTGTAGCAAATGTTTTTGATTATATTGAGCTTTCTGAAGATGTTTCAATATATGAAATTCCAGTTATAGACCATTGGTTGGGTAAAAGTATTTCTAAACTTGAAGTAAGAAGAAAATATAAAATAAATATTATTGCAACTAAAAAAGATGGTGAAGTAAATCCACTTCCATCTGCTGACTATATTTTTGCTGATGAAAATGAACATATTATCGTTTTAGGCAGACATGTTGATGTTGAAAAAATATTAAAGCATTTAAGATAAAAAAGTTACTATTCATACTACTAATAGTCTAAAACACTTGATTGGATGTTACTGTTCAACTATATGTATAAGGCGGAGATATTTTACCGAAGGTCCAGGGCGACCGGAAAGCCCGGTCGAATCCGCAGAGTCGAAACCCCTTGCAAAACCGTAAACTTTACCTTTAGAGGCTGAATAGATAAAAAAATGCTGTGTAGTTTTAAAAACTACACAGCATTTTTTAATATGCTTTTCCGAAATACACCATATGTTTTGCTGGTTTTCCACAGCATATACAGCTTTCCGAAAATTTTTCTTGTTCTTCAGGCATACACCTAGAACCTACACCTGTTTTTTCTTTAATAATATCTTCACAAGCTTCTTCTCCACACCACATAGCTTTAATAAATCCATCACCTTTTTCTTCAAGTGACTTAACTATTTCATCTAGACTGGTGCAAGTATAAGTTCTATTTACTCTATTTTCTAAAGCCTTTTCAAATAACGCTTTTTGAACTTCTTCAAGTTTTAAATTGATGATTTCAATTAAATTATCTAAACTTACAACGGTTTTTTCTCTATTATGACGTGTAACTATTACACACTGATTATTTTCAATGTCCTTTGGACCTATTTCTAATCTTAAAGGCACGCCTTTCATTTCATATTCAGAGAACTTCCAACCAGCAGAATTATCAGTATCATCTAGTTTTACTCTTATTCCTCTATTTTTCAAATCATCTGCTAAGTTTCTAGCCTTATCTAAAACTCCTTCTTTATGTTGTGCAATAGGAATAATAACAAGTTGTATTGGTGCAATTTTAGGTGGTAATACCAAACCGTTATCATCACCATGTGTCATTATAATAGCTCCTATAAGCCTTGTTGTAACTCCCCATGAAGTTTGATGTGGATATACCTTTTTATTTTCCTTATCTGTAAATTGTATCTCAAATGCCTTTGCAAATCCATCACCAAAATAATGAGACGTACCAGCTTGAAGTGCTTTTCCGTCATGCATCAAAGCTTCTATTGCATATGTAGAAACAGCTCCTGCAAATTTATCACTTTCTGTTTTTTTCCCTTTTATCACAGGCATAGCAAGATAATTTTCACAAAAATCCGCATAAACATTTAACATTTTTTCAGTTTCTACTATTGCCTCTTCAGCTGTAGCATGAATAGTATGTCCTTCTTGCCATAAAAATTCTCTTGATCTTAAAAATGGTCTAGTTGTTTTTTCCCATCTTACAACACTAACCCATTGGTTATATAGTTTAGGCAAATCTCTGTATGAATGAATTATATTTGCATAGTGTTCACAAAACAACGTTTCAGAAGTAGGTCTAATACATAGTCTATCCTCTAATTTTTCAGAACCACCATGTGTAACCCATGCAACTTCAGGTGCAAAACCTTCAACATGATCTTTTTCTTTTTGCAATAAACTTTCTGGTATAAACATAGGCATACAAACATTTTCATGTCCTGTTTCCTTAAACATTGTATCAAGGGTTTTCTGTATATTTTCCCATATAGCATACCCGTATGGTCTTATAACCATACATCCTTTTACGCTTGTATATTCTATAAGTTCAGCTTTTTTTACTATATCTGTATACCATTTCGCAAAATCTTCATCCATAGAAGTTATTGACTCAACCATTTTTTTATTGTCTTTTGCCATTTTTTAAACCTCACTTTATATTAATTATTAATATCATTTTCATTAGTTTCTTCATCATCTTTTTTTAAATCATAAATACCTTTAACTTCATTGAGTCTCTTATCCTCCACCCTTTCGGGTTTTTTGTTCTTTGCTATCATATTATCAACTTTTTTAGCTATTTTAGGTGTTGATACCAGTACAATATATATAAACAAAAATAACACAAACAATTTAGCTATAAATAAAATACCAGTTTTTATAGTTTCGATATTGATTTCGATAATAAAACCTCCATATAAATTCTATACTTATATTTTTCTAATGCCACATATAATTATTATATCACATTATTTCAAAAAATCAAAATAAAAATAAAAAATATTAAAATAAAATCGACTAAACGTTTACTATTCAACCTCTAAAGGTAAAGTTTACGATTTTACATGAATTTTGACTCTTCCCTATATATATAGCTAAATAGCAACACTAAACGGTTTTAATTTCAAAAAAATAAATACATTCATATACTTTTTTTATTTGTTTTTTTGTGTTAAAATATATATATACTTTTTAAGAAAGGTCTTATTTTTATGTTAATTGATTTTCATGTACATGCATTTGCAGATAGTATAGCTGAAAAAGCTGTAAAATTACTTTCTGAAACCTCACAAACAAAGCCAGAAACCAATGGAACTTTAATGGATACAAAAAAGAAACTAAAAGATTTTAAAATAGATAAAGCTGTTATTTTACCTATAGCAACAAAACCATCTCAGCAAACCGTAATCAACAACTGGGCTTATGAAAACCAAGATGACTTTTTTTGTTTTTTTGGTAGCATACACCCTGATTCTGAAAATGTTTTTGATGAACTAAAAAGGATAAAAAACCTCGGATTACATGGAATAAAGCTTCATCCTGATTATCAGGATTTTATGATTGATGAAGATAAAATGATTCCAATATATAAAAAATGTGTTGAATTAGATTTGCCTGTACTTTTTCATGCTGGATTAGATCCATTTTCACCAAATATAATTCATGCTCCACCAGAATTAATTTTAAAGGCATTTAATAAAGTTCCAGAAATGACTATGATTTTAGGTCATCTAGGTGGTATGTCTATGTGGGATGAAGTAGAAAAATATTTAGTTGGTAAAAAAGGTAATATATTTTTTGATATTTCAGTAGTTTCAAATTATATAAATATAAATCAAGCCAAAAGAATAATTAAAAATCATGGAAGCGAACGTATTCTTTTTGGTAGTGACTGCCCATGGGATAATCCTATAAATGAAAAAAACATGATTGAAAATATGAATCTATCACAAAATGATATGGATTTAATTTTTTATAAAAACGCTCAAAAAATGTTACTATTCAGCCATTAAAGTTAAAGTTTTACTCGATTTTTTTCAAAAAATCGTAGGTTTCCAAAGGGCAACGCCCTTGGTCGCTTTCCGCAGAAAGCGACCTCTTTATGCTTTAAGAGCTTTTTTGCTTCTTTTTGCGATAGAAAAAGAAGCGGAGTTTGAGGCAGAGCCGCATAAATTGCCTCAGCAATTTGCTAACGAAAAATTATTGAAAATTTCTTAACAATAAAATTATTAAAAAACCTGTTGCTAAAAAGCAACAGGTTTTATTTTTATATTTGAACTGAATAGTTTGGTGCCTCTTTTGTAATATAAATATCATGAGGATGACTTTCTTTAAGTCCTGCACCTGTTATTTTTATAAATTTAGCTTCTCTATGTAGTGTTTCTATATCTATACAACCACAGTATCCCATACCTGAACGTATACCTCCTGCAAGTTGATAAATAGTATCACATAAACCACCTTTATAAGGAACACGACCTTCAACGCCTTCTGGAACTAATTTTTTTGTATCACTTCCATCTTGGAAGTATCTGTCTTTAGAACCACATGCCATAGCACCTATACTTCCCATTCCTCTGTATACTTTAAAAGAACGTCCTTGGAAAATTTCCATGTCACCAGGTGCCTCAGCACATCCAGCTAGTAAAGAACCAAGCATAACTACATTTGCACCAGCAGCTAAGGCTTTTACTATATCTCCTGAATATTTTATTCCTCCATCTGCAATAACAGGAATACCATATTTTTGTGCAACACACGCAACATCATAAACTGCTGTTATTTGAGGCACGCCTATACCCGCTACAACACGAGTTGTACATATAGAACCTGGTCCTATACCTACTTTTAAGCAATCTGCACCAGCAGCTATTAAATCCTCTGCTGCTTCTGCTGTAGCAATATTTCCAGCGATAATCGGAAAATCAGGATATCTAGCCTTTATTAATTTTATACAATCAACTATATTTTTACTATGTCCATGTGCAGAATCTAAAACAAGTACATCAACTTGTGCTTCAATCAAAGCTCCTGCTCTTTCTAAAACATCACTTGTTACACCTATTGCTGCACCACAAAGTAATCTTCCCCTATCATCTCTAGCTGAATTTGGAAACTCAACAGCCTTTTCTATATCTTTAATAGTTATAAGCCCTTTTAAGTAACCTTCTTCATCTACCAAAGGTAATTTTTCTATTTTATGTTTTCTTAATATTTCTTGTGCCTGTTGTAAAGTAGTTCCCACACAACTTGTAACTAAATTATCTTTAGTCATAACATCACCGATTTTAGCATTTAAATCTATCATAAATCTCATATCTCGGTTTGTTATAATTCCTACTAGTTTTCCTTTTGCGTCTATAATAGGAACACCTGAAATTTTATATTTAGCCATCAAATCATCTGCATCTCTTACTATATGATCTTCTGTAAGTGAAAAAGGATTTATAATTACTCCATTTTCGGATCTTTTTACTTTATCTACTTCATCTACTTGTTTTTCAATAGACATATTTTTATGAATTATACCTATTCCACCTTCTCTAGCAATAGCAATAGCCATTTTAGATTCTGTTACAGTATCCATAGCAGAAGTCATAATAGGTGCATTTAATTTTATATTTTTAGTTAGCTTCGTATTTAGTTTAATCATATTTGGTGTTACATCCGATTTTCCTGGTATTAAAAGTACATCATCAAATGTCAAACCTTCTTTTTGAAACTTTTGATTTGCATCACTAAACATTTCGGCACTCTCCCTTTATATTAATATATTTTAATTAGAATACTATATAATCGGTTATTTGTCAAGGATTTTTATAGTATGATTTTTTTATTTAAAAATTAGTTCTGTTTCAAAACAAATTTTATCTTGAATTTTGCCAATAATGACGATTATATTATCTTTAAATTCACCGTAGATACTTATTGTATCTTCAAATTTTGCCTCTTGAATGTAATTGATTCTAAAGTTTTCAACATTTTTTTCATAGTGTTGTTTAGAAATATAATCTATCGCAATATCTGAATATACCGCATTATACATATGCCCATTTATATCTAAATCACTTATTCTTACTTTTCTGTCACCAAGATAAACCAATTCTGCATAAGTTATTTTACCTATTGGAACGGAATTTGATTTTCTATCCAGTATTTGTGGCATATCATATCCGAACTGCGAGGGCTTTATTATATGTCTATTTGTAGGATTAACTAGTACCCATCCACTTGTTCCTTCTATACAAACTTCATTTTTATGATTTTTTATTTCAAAACTTCTTAAAAATAAAGCACCTTTTTTCCCACTTTCCCATGTTGAAAAATTTATTTCTTCTTGATTGGATGGATATTTTATAATATTAAAACTAATTATTGACAATAAAAACACCATATTATTATTCATTAAAACTTCATGAGAAAGACCTTTTTTTACATAATCTAAACCTGCAACTTCAGAAGTTATTTTTAAAACTTCTGAAAGCTTTAACCTATTTAGATAATCACATTCATAAAAATAAACCCTTTTCTTATCAAAAGTTTCAACTAAAAAATTTTCTGGTTCCGCCAAATTTATCACTCCATGTATCAAAATAAATATTATTTAATTTTATCCACACCCATATAAGGAATTAAAACCTCAGGTATAGTTACAGAACCGTCTTCATTTTGATAATTTTCTAATATAGCTGCAACTGTTCTTCCCACTGCTACTCCAGAACCATTTAAAGTATGTATAAACTGTGCTTTATCTTTTGGTGAATCCTTAAATCTTATATTTGCTCTTCTAGCTTGAAAATCCTCAAAATTTGAACAACTTGAAATTTCAACATATCTGTTATAAGAAGGCATCCACACCTCAATATCATATGTTTTTGCACTACTAAACCCAATATCACCTGAACTTAAAGCTACTACTCTATAAGGTAATTTTAGACCTTGTAATACTCTTTCAGCATCATTTGTTAGCTTTTCTAATTCTTCATATGAATTTTCAGGCTTTGCAAACTTAACTAATTCAACTTTATTAAATTGATGTTGTCTTATAAGTCCTCTTTGATCTCTACCTGCACTTCCTGCCTCTGCTCTAAAGCATGCAGAATACGCACAATAGCTGATAGGTAATTTATCTCCTGTGATGATATCATCCCTATACATATTTGTAACCGGTACTTCTGCTGTAGGAATTAAAAAATAATCACAATTTGCAAGTTTAAAAGCATCTTCTTCAAATTTAGGAAGTTGACCTGTTCCTGTCATAGAAGCTCTATTTACCATAAATGGTGGAAAAATTTCAGTATATCCATTTTCAGTGTGTGTATTTAAATAATAATTTATAACTGCTCTTTCTAATCTAGCCCCAAGGTCTTTATAAAAATGAAATCTTGCTCCAGTCACTTTTCCTGCTGTTTCTGGATCTAAGATACCTAAATCTTTACCTATATCCCAATGAGCTTTTGGTTCAAAACTAAATTCTGTTGGACTTGCATATTTTCTTATTTCAACATTTTCACTTTCATCTTTTCCAACAGGTGTTTTTTCTGAAGGTATGTTTGGTATTGATAATAATAAATTTTTTTGTTTTTCTTCAAGTTCATTTATTACCGAATCATCTTTTTTTATCTGCTCAGCTATATCCTTCATTTTTGCCATTATTTCTGTTGTATCTTCACCATTTTTCTTCATAATAGGAATTTGTTTTGAAACCTTATTTTGTTCAGATTTCAACATATCGGTTTCAGTAGAAATTTTTCTTCTCTGTGCATCTATATCAATTATTTCATTAATATAATTATCATAATTTGCATTTCTTTTTCTTAAATTTTCTTTTACCTGTTCAGGATTTTCTCTTATTAGTCTAATATCTAGCATTTTAATTTCCTCTCTTAAAATAAAATTTATTTTGTTAATTTATTTGCAAGTTCTTTTAAATCTTCTTTATCATAAAATTCAAGAACTAAAGCACCCTTATTTTTAGAATGTTTAACAGAAACTCTTCGTCCCAAAATTTCTTTTAGACTGATTTCCATTTCTTTAAAATAGCTATCTATTTGTTTTTCAACTTTTTTTTCACTATTCTCACATTCTAATTTAATTTTTTCTAAAATACTTTCTAAACTTCTAACTGTTAAATCTTCTTTTATTATTTTTTCAGCAATTTCTACCATTAAATTCTTATCCTCTATAGACATAAGAACCTTTGCATGACCTACTGAAATATAATTTTTTTCAAGCATTATTTTTATTTCTTCTGGTAAATTCAATAATCTTATTGCATTTGAAATAGAAGATCTAGATTTACCCACTATTTTAGATAAATATTCTTGTTTCATATTATATTTTTCTATAAGTTCTTTAAATCCCAAAGCTTCTTCAATAGGGTTTAAGTTTTCACGTTGCAAATTTTCTATAAGAGCAATTTGCATAGACTGTTCATCTGATAATTCTTTTATAATTACAGGTACTTCTTGTAATCCTGCAATTCTAGATGCTCTCCATCTTCTTTCACCTGCAACTAACTGATATAAACCATTATCTAGACTTCTTACTATTAAAGGCTGTATAACTCCATGTTCCTTTATTGATTCTGCTAAAGAAATTATTGAATCTTCATCAAAATTTTTTCTTGGCTGTTCCCTATTTGGCTCTATTTCAGAAATTCTAAGTGTTCTTTTTATTTGAATATCTGTAGAATTATCATCAAAAAGTGCTTCTAATCCTATTCCAAGCCCACCTTTTTTTACTGCCAATATACACTTCCCCCTTTCACGCTATTTTCCAGTTACTATTCAACCACAAACTTGGGAAAAATTAAAAGTTTTACTCGATTTTTTTTAAAAAATCGTAGGTTTCCAAAGGGCAACGCCCTTGGTCGCTTTCCGTAGAAAACGAAATTCTTACTCTTTAAGAGCTTTTTACTTCTTTTTGCGATAGAAAAAGAAGCGGAGTTTGATACAGAGCCTCATAAATTGCTTCAACAATTTGCTTAAGTTGAAGACATTGCCCGGTCAACTCCGCAGAGTCGAAACTCTACAAAATCGTATACTTTACCTTTAGGAAATTAATATTAACATTTTTTTATTTCTTTTTAAAAGGTAATTTAAACTTTTTATACTTTTCACCTACCAATTCATATGATAATTTTTCATATGAATCTGCACCTTTAGAATTTTTATCATAATATAGTATAGGTAAACCATGACTAGGTGCTTCAGATAATCTAACATTTCTAGGTATAGTAGTGTTGAAAACTTTATCAGAAAAATATTTTTTTACTTCATTTACTATTTGATTTGTAACATTTAATCTAGAATCAAACATCGTAAATACAATACCTTCTATGCTTAATGATGGATTGTATTTCATTTGAACTAATTTTATAGTTTCACTTAGCTGAGAAAGTCCTTCTAATGAATAAAATTCACACTGCAATGGTATTATAACACTATTTGAAGCTATTAATCCATTTAAAGTTATTAAACTAAGTGATGGAGGACAATCTATAAAAATATAATCAAAATCTTCTGCACAATTCAACAATTGCATTTTTAATCTGTTTAATCTATTATCCATATTCATCATTTCTACTTCTGCACCTGAAAGTGAAGACGTAGCTGGTAAAACAGAAATGTTTTCAAAATCAGTTTTTATAATTGCATCTTTTATGTTTACTTTTCCTATCAAAACTTCATATGAAGAAACGGCCAATGTTTTTTTCCTAATTCCAAATCCACTAGTTGCATTTCCCTGTGCGTCTATATCAACACATAAAATTCTATTACCTCTAGCACCTAAATATGCGGATAAATTAACTACTGTTGTTGATTTTCCCACACCGCCTTTTTGATTAGCAACTGCAAATATTTTACCCATTTTATTGTTTCTCCTCTCTTTAAATGTTAATATTCAGCAATGGCAAAGATGTTTTACTTAAGGTTTAGGGCGACCCGAAAGCTCGGTCAATGTCGTCAACTTAGTGGAAAAATTAAAGTTTTACTCGATTTTTTGAAAAAAATCGTAGGTTTCCAAAGGGCAACGCCCTTGGTCGCTTTCCGCAGAAAGCGAAACCCTTATGCTTTAAGAGCTTTTTTGCTTCTTTTTGTGATAGAAAAAGAAGCGGAGTTTGAGGCAGAGCCTCATAAATTGCCTCAGCAATTTGCTTAAGTTGACGACATTGAAAGCCCAGTCGACTCCACAGAGTCGAAACTCTAAAAAAATTGTAAACTTTAACTTTTGTGACTGAATATTAACCTTGAAATTCGTTAAATATCTATTGTTTTTTATTAAATTTAACCAACTGATTTTACGCATATTTATATTATATCACAAATTTTTTTTGCTGTAAATCTCTATAAAAAATAAAAATGTTCCACGTGGAACATTTTTTATTACTATTCAGATTATAAAGGTAAATTTTACGGTTTTGCAAGGATTTCGACTCTGCGGATTCGACCTGAACCTTCGGTAAAATATCTCTGCTCTATATAGTGCTTTAAATTAATTTTATTTAACTTAAAAATATCTATAAAAAGGTCACTATTCAGCCACTAGAAGTAAAGTTTACGGTTTCGCAAGGGTTTCGACTCTGCGGAGTCGACCGGGCTTTCCGATCGCCCTAGACCTTCGGTAAAACATCTCCACCCTATACATATGGCTGAATAGCAACAAAAAAGTATCTGAAATAGGTTAGAAATCACTTTAAAATATTTAAATTAAAGCACTATACATATAATTCAATAGTAAAAGGTTTTTATTTTTTATAGAGATTTCTTTTTAATTAAAGCAGTATTACGTGGGTATTTTATGTCTGTACTCTTGATTTTACTTATTATAATTAAAGTTCTATCATCAACATCATTAAGTTTATACTTAACTACATCTTTAATTTTAGCCCCTAAAGTTTTTATTGCACTTTTCGAACCGTCTATATCCTCGTTTGGTCCTTTTAAAGCTATAAATAAACCATCTTTTTTCACATAAGGAATACAAAATTCTGACAAAACAGGTAAAGCAGAAACTGCTCTAGCGATAGAAACATCAAATTTTTCTCTTAATTCTTCTCTATGTGAACCTATTTCAGCTCTTTCATGTATAAATTCAGCTGGAAAGTCTATTTTAATTGAAAGTTCCTTTAAAAAGTTAACACGTTTGTTTAAGCTATCAAGCAAAGTGATATTTAAATCAGGTCTATATATTTTCAAAGGAACCAAAGGAAAACCTGCACCTGTTCCAACATCTATTATTTTTGAATTTTCTTTAATATCTACATATTTTAAAATAACTAAACTATCAATAAAATGCTTTAATATAATTTCACCAGGTTCAGTAATAGCTGTTAAATTAACTTTTTCGTTATATTCACATAAAAATTCTGCATAATCATTAAATTTTTTAAATAATTCTTCATTACAAGCCAATTCATTTTTTTGAAAAACTTCATAAAAATATTTTTCATCTAAAAACATAAATTATTCTCCTGTCTCTGGTTTATCATTTTTTCTGCTTTCCATCCATACCAAAAGCACAGAAATATCTGCTGGAGAAACACCGGATATTCTTGAAGCATGTCCTATACTATAGGGTTTATACTTATTTAATTTTTCAATTGCCTCTAATCTTAAACCTCTTATTATTTTATAGTCAATATTATCTGGCAGAACTTTTTCATTTAATTTTCTCATTTGGTCTACATATTCTAGTTGTTTATCAATATACCCTTTATATTTTAATTGCAAGTTAACCTGTTCACATACTTCAAAATCATATTGAGGTCTTTCTAAATCAAAATCTTTCAATATAAAATAATCAAGTTGAGGTCTTCTTATTAAATCTGCAAACTTACAACCTGTTGACATTTCAGTAGTATTATTTTCAACTAAAAAATCATTTAAATTTTTATTGGGAGATAAATTTAAATTACTTATACGTTCTATCTCTTTTTCAACATTTTTAATTTTTTCTGTTAATTTTTCAAATCTTTCTTTTGATATAAGACCTAATTCATAACCTATAGGTGTAAGTCTTTGATCAGCATTATCCTGACGTAAAATAAGTCTATATTCACTTCTTGAAGTCATCATTCTATATGGATCATCGCAACCTTTTGTAACCAAATCATCTATTAAAGTACCTATATAAGAAGATGCTCTATCTAAAATTAACGGTTTTTTATCCTGTATAGCGAGTGCGGCATTTATTCCTGCAACAATACCTTGTGCTGCTGCTTCCTCATAACCACTAGAACCATTAAACTGACCTGCTCCATATAAACCCTTTAACTGTTTAAATTCCAAAGTTGGTAATAACTGAGTTGGATCACAACAATCATACTCAATAGCATAAGCAGCTCTCATTATTTCTACTTCTTCTAAACCTTTTATTGTTTTTAAAAATGCTAATTGTACATCTTCTGGAAGAGAAGATGACATACCCTGTAAATAAAATTCATCCGTACTAAGTCCCATTGGCTCTATAAATAGTTGATGTCTTTCCTTATCAAAAAATCTTTTCACCTTATCCTCAATAGAAGGGCAATATCTAGGTCCTATTCCTTCTATTTTACCAGAATAAAGTGGGGATCTATGTAAATTATCTAAAATAACCTTATGTGTATTTAAATTTGTATATGAAATATAGCATGATACTTGATTTTTTAACCCTTCTCTATATGTTTCAAATGAAAAAGGAACTATTTCATCATCACCATCTTGACGCTCTATAATATCAAAATTTATACTTCTTCTATGAACTCTACAAGGAGTACCTGTTTTAAATCTTCTTAAAACCACTCCAGAATCAATAAGACTTTTTGATAATTTTACTGGTGCAATAGTTGCATCTGGTCCACCATCATATGAAACTTCACCTACATGTATTTTACCTTTTAAAAAAGTTCCTGTTGCAATAATAACAGCTTTTACATGATAATATGCACCCAATAAGGTTTCTAAACCAATAATCTTACCATTTTCAACATGAATATCTGTTATTTCAGCTTGCTTTATATCTAAATTATTTTGTTTTTCACAAACTTGTTTCATATAAGAAGATAACATAGTTCTATCTGCTTGTACTCTTAAACTATGCACGGCTGGACCTTTACCCCTATTTAACATTCTACTTTGAATAAAACACCTGTCAGCAGCTTTTCCCATTTCACCACCAATAGCATCTACTTCTCTTACCAAATGACCTTTTGCTGTTCCACCTATTGAAGGATTGCAAGGCATATTGCTAATTTGATCCAATGAAATAGTAAATAAAACTGTTTTACAACCAAGTCTTGCTGAAGCAAGAGCTGCTTCTACTCCAGCATGACCAGCTCCAACAACAGCAACATCATAATTACCCATTATATAACTCATAAAATACTCCTATACTATTTTCGTTACTATTCAGCCTCTAAAGGTAAAGTTTGAAATTTTACAGAAGTTTTGACTCTGCGGAGTCGACTGGGCTTTTTGGTCGCCCTGGATCTTCGGTAAAATATTTCTTTCCTATACATATGACTGAATTGTAACCTATTTACCGACACAAAATCTTGAAAAAACTTCATTTACAACATTTTCAGTTACACTTTCACCAGTAAGCTGTAATAAATAATGTAAAGAATCATCTAACATTACAGTAACCGCATCAAAAGACTCACCCATGTTTAAAATATCTATTGCCTCTTTTAAAGAAATTAATGATTTTTCAAGGTTAAGCTTTTGCCTCTCATTTGCTAAAATACCCTGATCGGCATCTATTTCTTCGTTTAAAAACATTTCTTCAAGAATTTCTTCTAAATTTTCTATTCCAAAATTATCTTTTGCTGATATTTCAATTATATATTTAAAATTTTCTTTTAGAATATCCTTGTTAAAATCATTTGAAATATCAATTTTATTTATTATAGCAATTGTTTTTCTGTTTTTTACCTGTTCTATAATTTTAAAATCATCATCACATAACTTTTTAGATGAATCAAAAAGAACAAATATTAAATCTACATCATTAATTTTCTTATATGCATTATTTACTCCTATGCTTTCAATTATATCATCTGTTAGTCTTATACCTGCAGTGTCATATAATCTTAAAATTAAATTTCCTATTTTTACTTTTTCTTCAATTATATCTCTTGTTGTTCCTGCTATATCTGTTACTATGCTCTTTTCATAACCACTTAAACAATTCATTAAAGTCGATTTTCCAACATTAGGTTTTCCGACGATAGCAGTATTTATACCTTCACGAATTATTTTACCATAATCATACGTAGTAAGTATTTTTTTTAATTCTGATAAAATATTATTTAATGAATTATTTAAATTTTCACTGTCAACGATAGGTATATCCTCTTCTGGATAATCTGCCCATGCTGCTAAATCACCTAGAGTTTTAATTAGACTTTCAGATACTTTTTTTACTCTTTTAAAAATTGCACCATCTTTTAATGCAATTGCATATTTTAGTTCATTATCACTATTTGCAGATATTACATCCATAACTGCTTCTGCTTGAGTTAAAGATAATTTTCCATTTAAGAAAGCTCTTTTTGTAAATTCACCAGGCAAAGCTAATTCTGCACCATTTTTTAAAATTATTCTTAATATTTGTATTGTTATGAAAATTCCACCATGACATGAAATCTCTACAACATCTTCCCCTGTATAGCTTTTGGGTGCCCTAAAAAGTGATAATATAACGTCGTCTACTTTTTTCCCATTATCATGTACAAATCCATATGCACAAGTATACCCTTTCATACTTGAAACAATTATATCATTTAATGATTTAAATAATTTTTCAGCTATTTTTATAGATTTTGGTCCTGAAATTCGAATAACTGATATTCCTCCTATTGCATTTGGAGTAGAAATAGCTGCAATTGTTGACATTTATAAAACAACTCCTAAAAAAATATAGTGATTTAATTTAAATATTTTAAAGTGATTTCTAAACTATTTCAGATGCTTTTTATTTTACTATTCAGTCATATGTATATGGGAGATATATTTTACCGAAGGTCCAGGGCGACCGAAAAGCCAGGTCGACTCCGCAGAGTAGAAACCCTTGCAAACCCCACACTTTACCTTTAGATATTAAATAGTAACTTATTTATAGCTATTTTTAAGTTAAAGAAAATCAATTTAAAGAACTATAACTACTAAAATATATATTTCCCCGATAAATTTTTAAATCAGTAAAAATTTATCGGGGAAATTTTTAAAATTCTATTTTACCGTATAATCCAGCTTTTATATTATCTTCTGGCTTAGGTTTTTTGTAGTCTTTTTCAAAACTAGTTTTTAAATCCAAAGATTTCGATTCAAAATTTTTCTTTTTATGATTACTGTTGTTGTTATTTTTATTATCTTTAAAATCTTTTTTAAATTTATCATTTCTTTTATTTAAAGAAGATATAATAACTTTTCTATATGGCTCTTCACCAATTGATTTAGATGAAACACCTTCTACTTCAGAAATTACAGAATGTATAATTCTTCTTTCATATGGATTCATAGGTTCTAAAGCTGTAGATCTTCCTGACTTTAAAACATTTCTAGAAATTTTTCTAGCCAAATCTTCTAAAGTATTTTTTCTTTTTTCCCTATATCCATTACTATCTAATATTATTCTAAAATATTCTTCATCAATTTTGTTACACACCATTGACGCTAGATATTGTAAAGCATCCAAGTTTTCGCCACGTCTTCCTATAACAAAACTTGTTTCTTCTGTTTCTAAATTAATTATTATACCACCCTCAATTTCTTGAGTTGTATACTTATAATCAATTTTCATTTTATCCAAAATACCAACAATATAACTTATTGCTATATCAGATTTTTTTAACTCCGGTTTATTATATTCTGCTTTTACTTTTGCTTCACCTTTTACTTTTCCAAATAAAGATTTTTTAGGTTCTTCCAATATTTCGAAAATTATTTCATTTTCAGCTACTTCAAAAGCTTTCGAAGCCATTACCTTTGCTTCCTCAATTGTTTTTGCCACAAATATCTCCGTCATTTTAGTCACTCCTTTTTATTGATGATATATTATAAAACATCTAAATAATAAAAAATTATTTCTTAATCCTTAGTTTCAGTATATTCTTCACCATATTTTTCCGCCATTTTTCTTCTTGCCTCATTTATTAACTTCCTGTTATAAGCCTGTAGTTCTGAACGAGACATATTTGAAGTTTTTTCATCTGAAACAACTGATTTTTTAAGGCTGGTTTGTCCATTGGTTTCAGACATTGCCTGTCTCTGTTGATCCATCATTTTTTGCATAAATGATGGTTTTTTACCTTGATTTTTTAGTTTATCTTTTTGTAAAATTTCCTCGCATTTTTCAGGAGTAAAATATTTATTAAAAGCAAACATTTGTATTAAACCTAAAAGTCCTGAAACAGTCCAATAAAAAGCAGCTCCTGATGGGATACTAAAACTGAACCAAACATAAAATATAGACATACCATAAAGCATTATATTCATTCCACCCATGTTTACAGCAGATGGATTATATTTTTTTTGATGCCATTGGGAATAAAATGTTGTTAATAACTGTATTAAACCAGATAAAATTGGGATAGCTATTAATGCTACTGCACCAGCACTCCATATTTCAGGTTTAAAATTTGCTTTTGAACCTAAATCTATAAAACCAAATAAATTTTTATTAAAATTACCTATTTGCTCTGAAAAACCATTTAATGATTTAAATATTTCAGGGTTTGAATTCACATATTCTAAAAGAACTAATTCTGGACGACCTTTTGGAACTTCCTTTAAATTATTATCTAACAAATATGTATTTAAAAGACTAACAGCTTTGTCTATAGTTTCTGATTTTATTCTTAAAATATGAGTCAATGGCTTATACACAACATCTACTATACCAAATAAAATTGGGAATTGTATTAACATTGGCAAGCATCCAGAAAGTGGATTTACACCTTCTTCTGATTGAAGTTTCATTTGCTCTTCTTGAATTCTTTGTGGATTTTTTGCATAACTTTTTTTGATTTTTTCTAATTTTGGTGCTAAAGCTCTTGTTTTTGCCATACTTTTCTGACTTTTGAAATTCACTGGAATTAAAATAATTTTTGTCAATAAAGCAAACATAAAAAGTGATACACCATAATTTTTAAATAATCCATATATTGCGTACATTATCCATCCCAATGGATAACCTAGAATTTCATTCAATATAATATCCTCCATTACAAATAACGCTATTTTTTTCTAAATATATAAAATTCATGAGGTACATGATCTATTCCATTCTTTCCCCATGGATGACAACTCAATATTCTTCGTATTGCCAAGATTGCCCCTTTTATAAAACCAAAACGTTCAAAACATGTAATAGCATATTCTGAACAAGTAGGATAAAACCTACAACAAGGTGTTTTTAAAGGAGAGATGTATCTTCTATAAATTTTTATTAATATTATACATGTTTTTTTCATAATTATATCAACTTAACTTTAAGAAAGACTTAATTTCTTTTATAGCTTTTTTATTTAAAAAACTTGTTATAAAAGTTGTTTTAACTTGTGTAGCTAAAGTTCTAGCTACAATAACAACATCTATTCCAACAGGAAAATTAATTTCATTTTCCATATAAGCTTGTCTAATTATTCTTTTTGCCCTATTTCTTTTAACAGCATTTCCTATTTTTTTGCCAGCTGTAATACCAAACCTATTGTATGGTAAATTGTTTTTTCTAAAATATATTACAACAGCTTTTGAAATAATTTGGTTGCCATTTTTATAAATAGAAACAAAATCTTTATTATTATTAATTATTTTTGTATAAAGCATAATTTATCATTTCTTTATAATAATTTTTAAATTAATAGACCACAAAAAATGCTTGTGGTCTATTTAAAGGCTTATGACATCGTCCAAATATATAAATAAATTATATATAGGAGCTTTTTCAGTGTTACATAATTTTAGTGAGTTAATCTAGCTCTTCCTTTTGCTCTTCTACGAGCTAAAACTTTACGTCCACTTCTAGTTGCCATTCTCTTCATAAAGCCATGTTCTTTTTTTCTGTGAAGTTTTTTAGGTTGATAAGTTCTTTTCATTTATTATCCCCTCCTTAAAAATTTTAAATAAGCATGCTTTATCAGTAATTCTGATAAATAATAAGATAAAAACTTAATTTTTTTATATAATTTATTTAATTAAATTATAAATCAGTTATTTTACAAGGTAAAAAATAAAATAATATAACATTAAATAAATATAACCCTGCAATAATACATTATAACGTACTTCAAAAATATAGTCAAGTATTTTTCTATTAATTTTTATTAAAAATGATAGAAAATTTTCTGTAAAATTTTCGACTTTTAAAACTATTGAAATAAATTTAAATTTGTGATATAATAATTGTAATTGTAATTGTATTAAATTTATAAAAAAAAAGAACAATTATTCTTTTTTTAATATAGGAGGTTTTTTATTATATGAACTCCTTTGACGAACTTTTTGATAGTGTCAAAAAGTATTGTATTGAATCAGGCGGAGTACAGGAGACAGCTTACAATTTATGGATTAAACCAATTGAAGCTAGAGAGTTCAATGGAAAAGAAGCGGTACTATTTGTTCCATCTGAGTTCCAAAAAAATGTTTTTACAACTAATTATGAAAAATTATTTAAAGAAGCATTTAAATCTATTCTTGGTTTTGATGATGTAAATATTAAAATTAAAACTCAAGAAGACGAAACACCAGCACCTAAAGTTAATTTTGAAGAAATAGAACAAAGGCACCAACAACTAGAAAAAAGTTTTGAAGGGGCTGAATATGACTATACTTTTGACACTTTCATAGTTGGAAGATCAAACGAATTTGCATATGCTGCATGTACTGCAGTTGCCAAGGATGATAATGGAAGCACTTATAATCCTCTTTTCATTCATGGGCCTTCTGGTTTAGGGAAAACTCATTTACTTACTGCTATTTCAAATGAAATGAAAAAGAAAAATCCAAACATAAATATAATTTATGTAACTGGTGAAACTTTTTCAAACGAACTTATCGATGCAATCAAAATGAAAAAGGAAACCACTACTTTTCATGAAAAATATAGAAAAGCAGATGTTTTATTAGTCGATGACGTACAATTTATAGCAGGTAAAGAAAGTACTCAAGAAGAATTTTTCCATACATTTAACGAACTACATAAAGAAGGAAGACAAATAGTTCTCACTTCAGATAAACCACCAAAAGATATCAAAACCTTGGAAGATAGAATACGTACTAGATTTGAATGGGGACTTATAGCAGATATTTCTATTCCTGATTTTGAAACAAGAATTGCAATTATTAGAAGAAAAGCAGAACTTCTTAACTTAAATTTACCAGATGAAGTTTCTGAATTTATAGCAAACAGATTAAAAACTAACATTAGACAATTGGAAGGTGCTGTAAAAAAATTAAAAGCACTAAAACATCTTGCTGGAAGCTCACCTTCTATGGCTATGGCACAAAGTGTAATAAGAGATATTTTAAATGATGACCAACCAATACCAATTACTGTTGAAAAAATAATTGGTGAAGTGGCAAATGTTTATGGTGTAACAACAGATGACATAAGGTCAAATAAACGTTCTGCACAAATTTCAAATGCAAGAAAAGTTGCAATTTATGTTGTTAGAGAAATCACGCAAATGTCTTTAGTTGCAATAGGTGTTGAATTTGGAGGAAGAGACCATTCTACTATTGTTTATGCAATTAACAATATAGAGCACAATTTAAAAAAAGATGCTAGCTTAAAAGAAATAGTAGAAGATTTAATAAAAAATATACGTGATAAAGGTAAATAAGTTACTATTCAGCCACTAAAGGTAGATTTTACAATTTTCTAGGAGTTTCGACTCTGCGGAGTCGACTAGGCTTTTCGGTCGCCCTAGACCTTCTGTAAAATATCTCTGCCTTATAAATATGGCTTAATATTAACGTAAATAACAATGTTTCAACACACTTTTCAACAACATGTTGAAAAGTGTGTTGAAAAGTGAATAATTTATCTACGTTATTTTTTTAAATAATTTTATATTTTTTTTTAGTTTTCAAAATAATATAACAAATTTATTTTCAACAGATTTTTTAGAATAAAAATTATCTCAACAAAAATTTCAACAAGTTTTAACTTTCAACTCCACAATTTATAAGCTTTTAAACATTCATTTTAGTTTACTAACATTTAAACATTTATTCACAAGTCGTCTGTTGATTTGCTAGCCCTTATAAAATAAAGGTTTGAAGCACATTTAAACTTTTTAACACCCCCTACTGCTACTACTGTTTTATATATCTTTATTATTATTATTTATTAAAAAAAAATATAAAATTTTAATCAAAAATTTTTATCTTATGTTGAATTTACTAAGGAGTAATTAAATGGAATTTATTTGTAATAAAAACGAAATCTCTGATGCAATTAATAATGTTTCTAAAGCAGTTTCTTCAAAAACTACAATACCTGCTTTAGAAGGAATAAAAATTAATTTATCTTATAACTTACTTGAACTTACAGGATACGATTTAAGTATGGGTATTAAAGCTCAAATAAATGTAAAATCAGAAGATACTGGTATATGTGTAATAAATGCAAGATTATTTTCTGATATTATAAGAAAAATGCCACAAGAAGATATTCTTATCAATGTAGATGAAATGTTAAACGTAAATATTAAAAGTGGTAAAACAAACTATAATATATTAGCCTTATCTTCGGAAGAATACCCCAACCTACCTAGTTTTGATAAGGAAAACAATTCATTTAAAATAAATCAAAGTGTTTTAAAAAGCATGATAAATCAAACAAATTTTGCTGTATCTTTATCAGATGTAAAACCAATTTTAACAGGTGAATTATTTGATATAGAAAATAATAACTTTAACATGGTTGCAATAGATGGATATAAACTAGCAATAAGAAATGAAAATATTTTATCTGAAAATGATTTTAATTTCGTTGTTCCTTCAAAATCATTACAGGAATTATCAAGAATTTTAAAAGATGATGATTCAGTAGAATGTAATATTTATTCGGATGAAAAACATGTTATTTTTGAATTATCTAATTATATGATTTACTCAAGATTGTTGGCAGGAGAATTTCATAAATATAAAGCAAGTATACCAGATAAATTTAAAACAGAAATAATAGTTAAAACTAAAGAATTATTAGATTGCGTGGACAGATGTTCTTTATTGGTAAATGAAAAAAATAAAGGACCAGTTAAATTTACAATAAAAAACAATGTTTTGGATATTTATTGTAAAACTGATATAGGTAAAATACAAGAAGAAATAGAAATAGAGTTATCTGGAGATTGTTTAGAAATAGGATTTAACAATAAATATTTAGTAGATGCTTTAAAAGCAGCAGAAACAGATAAAATAAGAATTCAAATTACAAGTTCAAACAAAGCGGTTAAAATTGTTCCTTTACAAGGGGAAAGTTTTATATTTATTCTTATGCCAGTTCAAATTAAAAGTTAAAGGAAAATATTATGGAAAAAATTATAAAAACAAAAATAAATACTGAATTTATAAAATTAGATTCTTTATTAAAATTTGCAGGTGTTGTTGATACAGGTGGATATGCAAAAGAATTAGTTCAGTCTGGACAAGTAAAGGTTAATGGAGAAGTTTGTACAATGCGTGGAAAAAAGATAAGAAGTGGTGATGAAGTAATATTTGAAGAATATAAAATAGTTATAGAAAATTAACTGAAAGTTTGATAATTTTAAAAGTTATGTATATTACAAATTTAAAAATAGATGGGTATAAAAATTTAGAAAATATAAATTTTTCTCCTTCTAAAAATTTTAATGTTATATTAGGAAAAAATGCTCAAGGTAAAACAAATTTACTTGAAGCAATTTGGATAATGACAGGATGTAGAAGTTTTAGAAATTCAAAAGAAAAAGATTATATAGGTTTTAATAAACAAGAAGCAACAGTTCAAATTAATTTTGAAGATAATTTAAGACAACAAGATATTTATTATAAAATAATAAAAGGTAATATAAAAAATAAAAATATTAAATTAAATGAAGTTCCATTGAAAAATGGAAATAAATTATTTGAAAACTTTAAGTGTATAGCTTTTTTACCAGATGATATTGATTATGTAAAGGGTTCTCCTGAAAAGAGAAGAGTATTTATAGATTTATGTTATTCTCAATTAAAACCAAAAGCTTTAAATTATATAAGAAAAAATGATATTTTAATAAATCAGAGAAATATGGTATTGAAAAATATTTTTAATGGTTTAGATGATAAATCAAATTTATTTATATGGGACCAACAATTAGCTATAGTTGGTGCATATATATCATTGATGAGAAATAATTATGTAGAAAAATTAAATAATTATTGTAATAAATTATATAATTGTATTTCAAATAATAATGAAAATTTAGAAATAAAATATCAATCAAATGTATACAACAACTACGTGTTTCCAGATAAAGTTAACGAAGAAATGGTAAACATATATTTAAATAAATTATCAGAAAATATAAAAGATGATATAAGACTTGGATATACACAAATAGGTGTAAATAGGGATGATTTAGTTTTAAAAATAAATAATTTAAGTGTAAAAGATTTTGGTTCACAAGGACAACAAAAAAGTACGGCTTTTGTTATGAAACTAGCACAAGCTTCAATTTATAAAGAAGAAACTGACGAGTCACCTATAATTTTACTAGATGATATTATGAGTGAACTAGATGAACAAAGACAAAGTTTTGTTTATGATTTAGTAAAAGAAATGCAAGTGTTTATAACAACTTGCAATATAGAATCTGTAAGAAATAACAAAGCAAAAGTTATGTATATGTCAAACGGTAAGTTAAATATATAAAAAGGAGGGTAAAATTGTATATTCATCTTGGGAATGAAATTTCAATAAATGATAAAGATGTAATAGGTGTTTTTGATATAGAAAATACATCAATTTGCCAGAGTACTAAAAATTATTTAAAAAAAGCAAGTGAACAAAATAAAGTAATAAATGTTTCATTTGAATTACCAAAAAGCTTTATAGTTTGCTTAGATAAAAAAAATGAAGAGGTTGTATATATTTCGCAAATTTCTGTATCAACCTTACGTAAAAGAGCACAAACTTTATTTTAATTTGTGCAAATAAAGGGAGGATTTTAAATTGGCTGTAAATGAAAGCTATAACGAAAATCAAATACAGGTTTTGGAAGGGCTTGAAGCTGTAAGAAAACGTCCTGGTATGTATATTGGTTCGACTGGACCTAGGGGTTTACATCATTTGGTATATGAAATAGTTGATAATGCTATTGACGAAGCCTTGGCTGGTCATTGTTCTGAAATAAAAGTGGAAATATTACCGAAAAATATTATTAGAGTATCTGATAATGGTAGAGGAATACCAACAGGAATTCATCCTACTGAAGGAATTTCTGCTGCTACAGTTGTTTACACTATTTTACATGCAGGTGGTAAATTTGGCGGTGGTGGATATAAAGTATCTGGTGGTTTACATGGTGTAGGTGCTTCAGTTGTAAATGCTTTATCCGAATGGTTAGAACTAACTGTTAAAGATGGTGAGAATATACATTTTCAACGTTTTAATAGAGGCGATTATTCAGAACCTTTGAAAATAGTAGGTGATACATCAGAAACAGGAACAACAGTAATGTTTAAACCTGATAGTCAAATATTTGAGGAATCAACAGAATTTGAATACGATATTTTACTTAAAAGACTAAGAGAGCAAGCTTTTTTAAATGCTGGAATTAAGATAAATATTTCTGATTTAAGAGAAGAAGAAAATAAACAATGCGATGATTTGTTTTATGAAGGCGGTATAAAACAATTTGTAGAACATATTCATAAAACAAAAGGTTTAGAAAGTTTGTCAGAAGAAGTAATATTTATAAATGGTAAAGATGGAGATTCAGAAGCTGAAATTGCACTTCAATACAATGACAGCTATAACGAAGTTATTTTATCATTTGCAAATAACATACATACTGTAGACGGCGGAACACATGAAACGGCGTTTAAAAATTCGTTAACTAAAGTAATAAATGATTATGGTAAAAAATTTAATTTAATTAAAGAAAATGAAAAACTTTTGGGAGATGACGTAAGAGAAGGCCTTACAGCAATTATTTCTGTAAGATTAACTGATTGTGAGTTTGAAGGACAAACAAAAGGAAGACTTGGAAACCCTGAAGTAAAAACTTTTGTTGAAAAGTTAGTAAATGAAAAACTTATGAACTTCTTGGAAGAAAATCCATCTATAGCTAAATCTATTTTTGAAAAAAGTTTAGCTGCACAACGTGCTAGAGAAGCAGCTAAAAAAGCTAGAGAACTTACAAGGCGTAAGAGTGCCTTGGAAAGTGCTTCTCTTCCTGGAAAGCTTGCCGATTGTTCAGAAAGAGATATGGAATATACGGAAATTTACATTGTCGAAGGAGATTCAGCTGGAGGTTCAGCAAAAGAAGGAAGAGACAGAAGATATCAAGCTATACTTGCTTTATGGGGTAAAATGTTAAATGTAGAAAAAGCAAGAATAGATAAAGTTTATGGAAATGAAAAATTGATGCCTGTAGTTACTGCTTTAGGAACAAGTATAGGTGAGGATTTTGATATAAAAAAACTAAGATATGGCAAAGTAATAATCATGGCCGATGCCGACGTTGATGGTTCTCATATAAGAACGCTTCTTCTAACATTTTTCTTTAGATTTATGCGTCCTTTAATTTCAAATGGCAATATATACATTGCTCAACCTCCACTTTATAAAGTTTCTAGGGGTAAAAAGTTTAAATATGCTTTTAATGATATTGAAAGAGATAAATATATTGCAGAATTATCAGATGATATAAATAAAGGAAGAGTTGATATTCAAAGATATAAGGGTCTTGGTGAAATGGATGCTGAACAGCTATGGGAAACTACTATGAATCCAGAAACTAGAACCGTGATAAAAGTAGAAATGGAAGATGCAATAAGAGCAGATGAAACATTTACCATATTAATGGGAGATAAAGTTGCACCTAGAAGAGAATTTATAGAAAAAAACGCAAGATATGTAAAAAATCTGGATGTATAATATTTATACACTTAGGAGGAAATAAATGTCTGATAATAATTTAGAAAGTTCTTTGATAAAAAAAGAGTATAATATTTCTTTAAATATGTTTGAAAGTGCATTTAAGGAGTTTCAAAGAAAATTTGTATATAAAAAAAATATAATAATGAGCATTATATTTTTAATATTAATTACAAATTATGCATATAGCATAATAAAGGTTCCAGATAATAGTATAGCTTATTTTTTAACAGCAGTATGTATTTTTTTATTGATAGGTATTTGGTTTACTCCTTATCAAACTAGAAAAAAACTTCTAAAAGCAATTCAAGAAATAGAAAAAGATAATTATGTTTTTGAATTATTTGAAAACAAGTTAACTATAGGAACTATTTTTGAAATTGAAGATAATTTAGAGAAAAAAGAAAATTTTGATACATCTTTTTTAGAAAATGATGTAAATATAGATAAAACAATTATAAATTTAAAAATAGATAATGTTAAAATTATAGAAAAAAAGGAGTATTTTATAATATATTTAATTAAAAATATGTTTTATGTACTTCCAAAAGAGAATTTTTCATCAGATGAAATAAATTTAATAAAAGAAAATTTTTCTAATAATTTAAACAGTAAATTTATTATAAATATATAAATTTAAGAAAGAAGGTCTTGATGAATTTGTATACTAACAACTCTAAGGTTTTATTAGTAGATATAGAAAAAGAAATGAAAAAATCATTTTTAGATTACTCTATGTCTGTAATAGTTTCAAGAGCATTGCCAGATGTTCGTGACGGATTAAAACCTGTACATAGGAGAATTTTATACACTTTACATGAAAATGGACTTACACCAGATAAGGCTTACAGAAAATGTGCGGATACAGTTGGTTCTGTTTTGGGTCGGTATCATCCTCATGGTGATGCTTCTGTATATGATGCATTGGTAAGAATGGCACAAAAATTTTCATTGAGATATCCACTTATTGATGGTCATGGAAACTTTGGTAGTGTTGATGGGGATCCACCTGCTGCTTATCGTTATACTGAAGCTAGAATGGCTAAAATATCCTTAGAGATGCTTACAGACATAAATAAGGAAACAATAAATTATAGATCTAACTATGATGATAGACTTAAAGAGCCAGAAGTTTTACCTTCAAGATTTCCAAATCTTTTAGTAAATGGATGTACAGGTATAGCTGTTGGTATGGCAACAAATATTCCACCTCATAATTTAGGTGAAGTAATAAATGGTATAAATTACTTAATAGAAAATTCTGAGTGTACTCTTGAGGAGTTAATGGAATTAATAAAAGGGCCTGATTTTCCTACAGGTGGAATTATTATGGGTAAATCAGGAATAAGGGCTGCTTATGCAACAGGTAGAGGTAAAATTACCCTAAGAGGAAGAACAACTTTAGAAGAAATAAAGGGTAGAAATTGTATTATAATAAATGAAATCCCTTATATGGTAAATAAAGCTAGATTGATTGAAAATATGGCTAATCTTGTTAAAGAAAAAAGAATAGATGGAATTCATTATCTTAGAGATGAATCTGATAGAAATGGAATGAGAATAGTTGTAGAATTAAAAAGAGATGCTATTCCAAACATAGTTTTAAATAAATTATTTACATATACACAGCTTCAAGATACAGTTGGAGTTATCATGATAGCTCTTGTAAATGGTGAGCCAAAATTATTGAATATTAAGCAAATATTAGAACATTATATAAAATTTCAAATAGAAATCATAACCAAAAGAACTCTTTATGATTTAAGAAAAGCAAAAGAAAGAGCACATATTTTAGAAGGTTTGGTAATTGCAGTAGATAATATTGATGAAGTTATAAAGATTTGTCGTAGTTCTAAAAACTTGCAAGATATTAAAGAAAAGTTGTCAGAAAGATTTAACTTATCAGATATTCAAGCGGAAGCTATTGCAAGAATGCAATTATATCAATTGTCAAATATGGAAAGACAGAAAATTTTAGATGAATTAGAAGCATTAATGAAAAAAATTGAAGAGCTTGAAGCAATTCTTGCAGATGAAAATAAAATAAAAGAAATAATTAAACTAGAATTAAGTGAAATAAAAAAACGTTTTAATGACGAAAGAAGAACCTCTATAGAGTCTGTAAGTGGAGAAGTAGATATAGAAGACTTGATTCCAGTAGAAGACTGTGTTGTTACTTATACAAATATTGGATATATAAAACGTATGCCAGTAGATGTATACAAAACACAAAAACGTGGTGGACGTGGTGTAAGTGGTATGAAGCAAAGAGAAGAAGATTTTGTAAATGAAATGTTCATCTCATCTACCCACGATAATGTGTTATTTATTTCAAATAAAGGTAAAATGTATAAATTAAAATGTTATGAGATTCCTGAAGGTTCAAAAGGTTCAAGAGGAATAAATGCAATTAATTTATTGCCACTAGAAGAGGGCGAAAAAATAGAGGCTATGATTAAAACTTCAGATTTTGATGAAAGTAAATATTTAATTATGGTTACTAAAAATGGTAAAATAAAAAGAACAAATCTTTCTGCTTATAAAAATGTAAGGAAAAATGGTTTAATTGCTATTAAATTGGATGAAGATGATGAATTAGCAGGAGTTAGAATGACAGAAGGAAATCATCAAATTATAGTTGCCACTCACCTTGGTGCTGCAATTAGAGTTGAAGAAAATAAAATAAGACCCCTTTCTCGTTCTGCACATGGTGTAAAAATTATAAAATTAAGAGAAAATGATAAAGTTGTATCTATAGCTAGAGTAAGAGAAGGTGCAACTGTATTAACAGTAACAAATAGAGGTCAAGGTAGAAGATCTAGTTTGGACTCATATAGAGTACAAAACAGAGGCGGATTTGGACTTTTAAATTATAAGGTTTCTGAAGAAAAAGGTTATGTTTGTGGAATTAAGGTAATTGATGAGGAAGATGATATCATTTTAATTTCTTCTGATGGAATTGTAATTCGTATACGTGCAAAAGACATAAGGGTAATGGGAAGATATGCTACGGGTGTAAAAGTAATGAGATTAAACGAAGATAATCAACTTGTTGCTTTTACTAGAGCTGAACATGATGATTCTGCAGATATAGAAGCTGTAGAGGACACAGGTGAAGAGGATGTTTTATCTTCTGAAATTGAAAATGAGTTAGAAGAATTAGAAATTATTGAAGATGATGAAATTTTAGAAGACGATATAGAAGAAGATATAGAAGATGAGTTGGAAGACGAAGATTAAGATTACTATTCAGCTACTAAAGGTAAATTTTGTAATTTTGTAGGAGTTTTGACTCTGCGGAGTTGACCGGACTTTCCGGTCGCCCAATGTCGTCAACTTAAGCAAAATGCAAAAATAAAATTCAAACAAAGTTAAATTAATTTTCACATTTATCCTAAAAAACGGCACAACAAATAAACCCACTAGAGTGAGTGGTTTTTGGAATTATTAGGTTCTTGATTTTATACGCACGATTTCCTTTGAGAATGATGCTTTTTCCTTGGGTGTTTATTCTTTCGCTCATTAGAACGATTAGGTCGTATTTGTGAACGTATCTTTTCAGA
>Ga0209373_10000281_pt1 | contig 99821 bp, 94 predicted proteins | sample Higcelweek5metaG_FD_187173 | JGI IMG/M metagenome (GOLD analysis project Ga0209373, IMG submission 187173) | Freshwater pond sediment microbial communities from the University of Edinburgh, under environmental carbon perturbations - High... | ecosystem: Environmental > Aquatic > Freshwater >...
ATGCACCTATTGCACGCCGCAAGTCGCCAGCGTTGGCCTGACCGAAGCGAAAGCAAAGGCTACGGGTTATGAAATCCGCGTAGGTCGCTTCTCCTTCATGGGCAACGGCAAAGCGATTGCGATGGGTGAGCCCGAAGGCCTCGTCAAAACCATCTTTGATGCCAAGACGGGCGCGCTTTTGGGGGCGCACATGGTCGGCGCGGAAGTGACCGAGATGATCCAAGGATTCACCCTTGGCCGCACGTTAGAAACCACCGAAGCCGAGCTCATGCACACCGTCTTTCCGCACCCGACCATCTCGGAAGCGATGCACGAGTCCGTCCTCGACGCCTATGGCCGCGTGGTGCATATGTGAGCTAGCCTCGTCACCCCGCACTTGATGCGGGGCCCAGCGAGGCGGACAGGATTTACCCGCGGCTTGGTTCCTTGCCCCCCAACAGAGACTGGGTCCCGCATCACACACCCCGCGCCCTGCGCGGTCTGTTGTGCGGGAAGACGAAGGGGAAGGGACCGCGCAAAAGAAATTTCCTCCTTGCCCAACCACACTAAATGACCTACGCTTTTCGGGCTTTTTCCTTTCGAGGCTCTTCATGAAAAACCTTTCGCTTTTCCTCGCCGCCATCGTCATCGCTCTGGGTTCTGTTTGGATCCATGACAAAATCAGCCCGCAACAACAGGTGGCGCAGCAGGAGACGGCTTATGATCGGGTGATGCGCACCAAGACCTTGCGCTGCGGCTATGCCGACTGGCCACCGATTGTTTTTACGAAGGACCCAATCACTGGGAAGTTTTCTGGTATCGCCTATGACCTCACCGAAGAACTCGGCAAACGCCTTGGCCTGAAAATCGACTGGGCTGAGGATACGGGGTGGGGAAACATAATACCAAGTTTACAAACCAAGAGAATTGATGCTTTTTGCGTTATGACGTGGGTTAATACGGATAAGGGACGTTACCTTGCTTTTTCTCGTCCCGCATTCTTCAATGCAAGCCATCCCTATGTTCGTGTTGACGATCATCGCTTTGATTCTGACATCAATCTCGCAAACAATCCAGATATACGCTTTAGCTCTATTGATGGAGATACAACGGACTTAACGGCTCGAACAATTTTTCCTCATGCGAAGCGATTATCATTATCTACAACAACGCAAGTTTCGGAAGTTTTTAATAACATTGCAACAAAAAAAGCCGACATAACAATTGCCGAATACAGCTACGGAGAAGGTTATATTAAAAACAACCCAAACACCCTGCGCCGTTTGAGTGATGATCCGTTTCAGGTCTTCCAGACATCCTACGCCTTTGACATTCACGAAAGTCAATTACGCGAGATGATCGACAATGCGCTGATCGAAATGCAAAATCAGGGGATTGTTGACCAAATCATCGACAAGCATTCCTCTGATCCCAAGGAAATCATCCGGCCCGCTTTGCCGTATCGGAAGTAGCCCCCTCGTCACCCCGCACTTGATGCGGGGTCCAGCGAGGCTGAGGGGATTAACCTGCGACTTGTTTCCTTGTCCCTAACAGAGGCTGGGTCCCGCATCACACATCCCGCGCCTTGCGCGGTCTGTTGTGCGGGAAGACGAAGGGGAAGGGTGCCTTATCGGGCATTTTTTGGTGCAATCCGCCCATAACTCTATACAAATCAACGCCTTAATCCTGTTGCTTTCATCCCTTAAGCCAGTTATAAAGACCGTGCCCATGTGGCAGGTTGTCCCCGAAAGTCAAACCCTTGGGGAGCCCCACCACGCGGGAGCGTTCTTTCATCGCGAGAGGACGGATCGGGGGGACGCAAATTCCCTTGAAAAATCGGTTGTCACGACAGGTTGGGCCTTTTGGCGCGGTGTGTGGTGGCGTTGTTTTAACTGCGGATGGTTTTAAACCAAATGGGATGCCAGCCTGCGCTGGCATGACACAAGGCAAAACCACCCGCCCATCAAACTTGCTGCCAGCAAGCAGCAAGAGGAGAGCAAGATGGCAAAAGAAATAGTCGGCTATATCAAGCTGCAAGTACAGGCCGGAGCGGCCAATCCGTCTCCGCCAATCGGCCCTGCACTGGGTCAACGCGGTCTGAACATCATGGACTTCTGCAAGCAGTTCAATGCGAAGACACAAGGCATGGAAAAGGGTATGCCTATTCCTGTCGTGATTACCGCTTTCTCTGATCGTACGTTTACGTTCGTGACAAAGAAGCCGCCAAATACCTATTGGATCAAGAAGGCCCTTAAGCTGACCAGCGGCTCCAAGACGCCGGGCACCAGCATCGTTGGCCAGATCACGATGGATCAAATCCGCGAGATCGCCAAGGAAAAGATGGTCGATATGAACGCGAACGACGTTGAAGGCGCGGCAAAGATGCTCGCCGGGTCGGCTCGCTCCATGGGCATTCAAGTGGTGGAGGCGTAAGATCATGGCACAAGGTAAAAAACTGCGCAAAGTCGCCACCAATGTCGATCGTAACAAGCTCTATGGTTTGGACGACGGCGTGAAGCTGGTCAAAAAGAACGCCGAAGAGCTTGCTCGCAAGTTCACGGAGTCGCTTGAGATCGCGATCAATCTGGGTATCGATCCCCGCCAGTCGGATCAGGCCGTTCGCGGCATGGTTCAACTTCCACATGGCACGGGCAAGAGCATCCGCGTCGCCGTTTTCGCCAAGGGTGAAAAGGCCGATGCCGCTTTGGCCGCTGGTGCCGATGTGGTTGGTGCTGACGATCTGGCTGAAAAGATCGCCGCTGGCTTCTCGGACTTCGAGCGTGTCATCGCGACCCCCGACATGATGGGCGTTGTCGGTAAGCTGGGTAAGGTTCTGGGCCCCCGTGGCCTGATGCCCAACCCCAAGCTCGGCACCGTGACCCCGAACGTCGCGGATGCGATCAAGTCGGCCAAGGCCGGTTCGATCGAGTTCCGCGCCGAAAAGGGCGGTATCATCCATGCCGGTATTGGCAAGATCAGCTTCACGGAAACGCAGCTGATCGAAAACGCTCGCGCCTTTATCAGCGCGATCGCCAAGGCTCGTCCGGCTGGCGTGAAGGGCACCTATATCAACCGCGTCGCTCTGTCCTCCACAATGGGACCGGGCATCAAGGTTGACCTTGCTACGCTGAGCGGCGAAAACGCGTAACCCGCGCTGTCACCGTTAACAAACAATGAAAACCCCCGTGTTTCAGAAGAACGCGGGGGTTTTTTGTAAGGGATCAAGAAACACGCCGTTGTGCTAAAAGCCCGCGCGCACGCCGCTGCGCCTGCGACCTCCAGCTCTTCTTCGTTGTGCGAACATAAGTCGGCCTCGTCTCAATCTTTGTGTTCTTCATATACAATCTGCGTCCCAAAATAATCAGTGCCAACCCACCATTTGTAACCAACCCTGAAGCTGGATAAAGGATTGTCGCTGCGCTGACTGTTGACAGAGACAGACAAATAAGCAAATCCGTCAGAGCCGAACTTGCGTACATAGTCCCGCTTTCGTTTTCCGGTGCCCGCCATGTCATGCGATATGTTGGAAGAAACCCGACAATATCAATTGATGTAATCAGGACTGCCGCCCACAGAGGATCAGAGGTCACACCCCATACAGGTATGGCCAACAGCGCAACAACAAAACAAACACAATCAAACGAGGTTATGTGCGTCGTGCCGCGTAACCGATAAGCAACAAAGGCAATCGCGAAGCACAAGAAACTACCAAAGAAGGTAGCGCATGACGCGATAAAGCCACCCTCAAGACATTGAATTAATCCACTCACAAACATTAAAAGAGACCATATAAACCAAGAAAACATATGAGGCTTAATTCTTCCCTTGAATATACCATTCAAATAGATGGCCTCAACAATGGTCATGATAAAAACAGCAAATAATGCCGACACACTCTCGAAAGTCATAAAATACCATAAATCTAATAATATATGAGGATGTTATAGCACGATCATATTAATATATGTTTACGCTCAAAGCGCGATGTGGACGCACAAACATCATTCACGTATTTCTTTGTATAGATTTATCAGCCGTTAACCGCTTTATGCTAAAAAGGTAGGGTATAATCTTTTCTTTTTCAAAGACGACATTTCATGACCGACGCGCCATCTTCTCCACAAACCGGCCCAAGAACGTATGTGCCCTATCTGTCAAAAGATGGCCGGATTCAGGTTCATGCCTATGAGGTCAAAGCGGGCCAGTCGCACTATGCCTTCAACGGGCACAAGATCGAAGCTGGTCACATGCTGCCGAACGTGCTTACGTTTTTTAGTAACGGAAATCGCTTCAAGTGCAAAAGGCTGGAGGCCGCCATCGCTGCGCCGGAGAAAACGCGTGGCCATGAGGTTGCCGAGGCCCTTGGTTTTGGTATTGATAAAAAGATGTCCCCCGAAGAAACAGCACAACGCTTGGCCAAAGCACAGGAAGCTGTTCACATGTGGCAAAATCCGCAGGAAACCTATTGGAAGCAGAACCATGCCAAAAGCGCGGTTCTGGATACATCCAAAGCTCCGCCGATCCGATCAGAGGCGAGTCGTCAAGGCGGGGGGTATCGCGACATAAAAGTCGCCGCCGCAGAAGGCGTCGCAGCGGCAAAGCAACAACAGCCTTCAATCAGCCATAACAGGAAAATGACAGGCCCGTCGGTTCAATAGACCTCTTGCACAACCTATGCCCCCCCCTTTGTGAGAAGAGAACCAAATAGGAGCTTGCGCGGGGATGACTCAGGTTTTTAACCCCGCACCAATCCTTGAAATGCGATGGGTATAACACTTCCTACCGCCGCAAATCTTGCTCGATCAGCAAGGGAGCCTCGCCTTTGCCAAGGCGTGAGCGATAGAATTGCAGGTTCTCGATAATCCGCTGGACATAGTTGCGCGTTTCATAGATGGGGATCAGCTCGATCCAGTCCACAGGGTCCACCGCCTGTGTGCGCGGATCGCCGAACAGCTCCATCCACTCGCGCACGCGCCGTGGCCCCGCGTTATAGCCTGCCAGCGCGAGGATATAGGAGCCATCAAAATTGTCGATCTGCTTCTGGATAAAGTAAGTCCCCAGCGTGACGTTATAGTCGGGATCAATCAGCCTGTCGGGGGAATAGGGCATGCCAAGCTTTTTCGCGACATCTTGAGCCGTTCCGGGCATGAGCTGCATCAGGCCACGCGCGCCAACGGGGCTGCCCGCATCGGCGCGGAATTCGCTCTCCTGGCGGATCAGCGCATGGGTGAGGGCGAGTTCAGGCGGTGTCGGAATCTGCGTGGACAAAACGGGATAGGCCCCGCCCGTCAGGATAAAGTTTTTCTGGTTCGCCGCCTTGGCAACCGACACGGCCCAGTCGGGACGGCGCATGTGATAGGCCAGCTCCATCATCAAAGCGAACTCCACGCGCTGGCTCGCAGCTTCACCGATGGCGCGAAGAAAAACCTTGGCGCGGTCTGTCTCGCCAATCTCAAACAACCGTTGCAGAGCCCGCACAGAGTCGCGCCCCATAAACTTCTTGCGCACCGTGTCGGGAATAGGCGGCTCTGACGCCGCGCTGATCGTTGGCTTTTTATAAAGGCGCGCCGCCGCAAGCTGGCCATAAAAGGTGGTGTTAAGCGTCGCCGCGATTTGATAGGCCTCCTCGGCATCCTTTTTCTGTCCCGCCGCCTCATAGGTCCGGCCTATCCAGTAATAGCCCCGCGCGCGCGAGATCGGCGAGCTGGCATCGCTGAGGATATTCGCAAAATGCTTATAGGCCCAATCAGTCTTCCCCAGAAACCGCAGCGCAACCCAACCGGCAATAAACTCGGCCTGCACAAAATCGAAGCCGGAGGTCAGGCGGCTGCTCTCCGCGAGTTTATAGGCCGTCTTGAAATCCTTTTTCTCAATCGCGCGGCGCAGCATGATGTTCGCCTCGTCCCACCATTCAGAGGGGTGAGTCTGCTTCTCAGGCGCATCCATAAGTATATCGAGCGCAGCCTCGTCATTCCCGTTTTTGCGCCGCCAGCGCAGACGCTCATACTGCAAGCCTTCGTCTTTTTGAAGCGAGGCCGGAACCTTGGCAACCAGACTTTCAACCGTGCTGACTTGATTGGCCAGCGCAATCCGCGCCTCGGCCAAGTCTTGCTGCGCTGCGCTGACATGAGCGTACATCGCCCGCGCCGCCGTGATGTTGTTATCCCACAAAAGACGGTCGAGCCGCGCCCAGTGATCCGCCGCTTTCAACACAGGCGCAAAGCGCGATTGATAAGCCGCGAGATCATCGGAAGGCATATCCTTATTCACCCACCGCGAACGGATTTGCTCGGTCGCCTGCGCCTGAGAACCCGTGGCCTCCAGCGCATCAATAAAGCGATAGAACCCCGCAGGAGTCAGCGGATCATTCGCATTAAACCAGTTCACCACACGAGCAGGGTCCGCGCCGTCGGGGATTTTCTGCTCCACGATCATGCGAATGCCCTTCAGGTTGGGCCAGTCGGGATGATCGGTGATAAAAGCCGCCATCTCGTCAAAGCTGTAGCCATTGGAGGGCTGGGCCATCAGCCGCCCTTTCAGGACAAGGTTCAGGGCGGGATCATCGCCGCTCGCCACCAAATCCTGCGCCGCGTCCGTTTTGCCGCTGTCCAACGCTGCCAAAGCAGCGCGATAGGCCGAAGCGGAGCTGGTCGTAAAAGAGGGCTTTCCCGCCGCGAAGGCAGGCAGAGGACTCCCCACAAGGAACAGGGCTAAGAAAAGGGCAGAGAGGGCAGGGATGGGCGACATTGAAATCCGGCTTTAAGAAAGGAGAATCAGGCCCCTTAACTAAACCCCTTCCGCGTTCTTATTGCAAGCACGGCCCAAGCAGGGTATTGGTGTTCCACCATGACCACGACCGCCAAAGACAGGCTGAACGCCCAACGCTATGTTGCCCTTAACCGCAAGGCGCGACACGACTTTTTTATCACCGACACCGTTGAGGCCGGAATCGTCCTGACGGGGACGGAGGTCAAATCGCTACGCCTTGGCCATGCCAGCATTCAAGAATCCTTCGCCGGAGGGAAAGAGGGCGGCATCTTCCTGTTCAACGCCTATATCGCCGAATATCAGCAGGCCGGACGCCACCTTCAGCACGAAACCCACCGGCCTCGTGCCTTGCTGATGCACAAGCGCGAAAAGGACAAGCTTTTGGGCGCGATCAAGAAAGAAGGGCTGACGCTGATCCCGCTCGGCCTCTATTTCAACAAGCGCGGCATCGCCAAGCTGGAACTAGGCCTCGCCAAGGGCAAACAGAAAGCCGACAAGCGCGAGGCCATCAAAGAGCGTGACTGGCAACGCGACAAAGCCCGCCTGATGCGGGAGAGGAATAGATAAAAACCGAAAACACAATCAAAAGTCATTTTTGCTAAGAAAAACAAGTTTTATTACAGCTACATATAGGTGTAATTGACATCAATAAAAAACAACTATACCTTGTCAACAACAATGCTGTTTCATGAGGCGTATAAATGTCCTTGTTCTTACGTTTTTTTTTCCTTTGCCTTCTTCTGATCTCAGTTGACGCATGGGCTGCTGAATCGTGTCCTTCTTCTCCAAATTGTCCAGGAAATCCCTGCTCAACGCTCGGTGAATCGAGACTGGCCGACAATCAAGTTTCAATCGTTGCCTGTCTTAAAACATCCGAAGCTGTTAACACACTAATCTGGAAATCCATGACGACCTCGCCGACGTCTTCCCTTAATATTGTTAAAGTCACTACAGCATTGTGCAAATGGGGTGGAACCTATAGCATTATTGCCCAATGCCCTGATGGTTATGAACTTTTAGGCTGTGGTGGTGGTGAAGGCGATTTACTTGAATCTGCAGAAAATTGGTTTATCGATCCTGATTATCAAGGAAGGCGATGCGTAGCCAGCATATCCCAACCAGCCTGTAATGGCACAGGGGATCAAGCCTATGCAATCGCTAGTTGCTATCTACCTTAGGCAACCGCCCCCGCGCCTTGCTGCTCCACAAGCGCGAGGCCATCAAAGAACGCGACTGGCAACGCGACAAAGCCCGCCTGATGCGGGAGAGGAATAGGTAGATTTCTGAAGGATTTTTGTCAAAATCAAAAAGAAAATGGGACCCCAGCTTTCGCTGGGGTGACAGTTTAAGTTTGAAAAACAATCTTACATCAACAACAGTGTTGTCATGCCAGCGAAGGCTGGCATCCCATTTGTTTTTCTTTCACAACACGAACAAAACAAAGTGACCCACTAACATGCTTTCTATACAAAACCTGACTTACCGCATTGGCGGGCGTACGTTGTTGGATAAAGTGTCCGTGAACATTCCGGCGGGGCACCGCGTAGGGCTTGTGGGGCCGAACGGAACGGGGAAATCAACGCTCTTTCGCCTGATTGCGGGTGAGATCGCCGCCGATGATGGCGAAATCTCGATGATTAAGGGATCAAGCCTCGGCGTGGTGCGTCAGGATTTCCCCGAAGACGATACCTCGTTAATCGACATTGTCCTGTCTTCGGACATCGAGCGCACGGAGCTGTTGAAAGAAGCCGAGACAACCGAAGACATGGACCGTATCGGCATCATCTATGAACGCCTCACAGCCATTGATGCCTATGACGCGCCTGCGCGGGCGGCGTCGATCCTGTCGGGGCTTGGCTTTAATGAAGAGGCACAGGACCTGCCGATCACTGCTTTTTCCGGTGGCTGGCGCGCGCGCGTGGCATTGGCTTGCGTGCTGTTTGTGCAGCCGAATGTGCTGTTGCTCGATGAGCCGACAAACCATCTGGATTTTGAATCCATGGTCTGGCTGGAAGGTTTTTTGGCGCGGTATCGCGAGACGCTGATTATCATCAGCCACGACCGCGAAATCCTGAACAAAACCGTCACGCAAATCGTTCATCTGGAAAACAAAAAGCTGACGCAATACACAGGCAACTATGACGCGTTTGAACGCCGCCGCGCTGAACGATTGATGAACCAGCAGGCCTTGCACGAAAAGCAAATGGCGCAAAAGGCGCATTTGATGAAGTTCGTCGATCGCTTCCGCGCCAAAGCCAGCAAGGCGCGGCAGGCACAAAGCCGCTTGAAGGCCATCGAAAAGATGGACATTGTCGATGCCGTGATTGCCAGCCGCGTGGCGGCTTTTACGTTCCCACAGCCCAAGGAAATGAAGTCGCCGCTGATCCGGCTTGACGGTGTGGATGCGGGCTATGTCGCGGGTAAACCCGTTTTGCACAACATGACCCTGTCGATCAACAATGATGACCGCATCGGCCTTTTGGGCGCGAACGGCAACGGCAAATCGACGCTGATCAAAGTTATATCGGATCGCCTTGCGACAATGGCGGGCGAAGTCCATCGCTCGGCGCGTCTCAAGATCGGCTATTTCGCGCAGTTCCAAACGGATGAGCTGGACGTGACGATCACCGCCTATGAAACGATGCAAGCGGCGATGAGCGAAACGCACGAATCCAAAGTCCGCGCCATGCTGGGGCAGTTCGGGTTCGATAAACACAAGGCCGATACGTTGGTCGGCTCGCTTTCTGGCGGTGAAAAAGCGCGGCTTCTGTTCTGCCTTATGAGCTTTGACGCGCCGCATATCATGTTGCTTGACGAGCCGACGAACCATCTGGACATCGAAGCGCGTGAGGCTCTGATTCAGGCCCTCAACAGCTATACCGGAGCCGTCATTATCGTCAGCCACGATCCGCATTTGATCGAATGCGTCGCGGATCAGCTCTGGCTTGTCGAAGGCGGGCGCGTCCGCGCCTTTGACGACGACCTTGAAGGCTATCGCAAATACATCATCAAACAGCGTCGCCTTGAGCAGCAAAAGAACAAGCTGGACAACCAAAAGGAAAAATCGCGAACACAGTCGGCAGACACGCAAAATCAAACTGCCGACGTGGAAAACGAAATCCAGAAGCTGGAGGCTCACCTTGAAGGCCTGCGCCACAACCAGCAAACGCTTGAAGGCGAAATCGCCCTGTGCTTCGAGCAAGGCGGCGAGCCCAAACGCACCGAAAAACTCAATGCCGCCTATGCCAAAACCATAGCCGAGATCGATGAAACCAACGGGAAGATCACGGCGTTGATCGCGGAGCTTTGAGGAAACTTAGCGCGTAGAAGTTCAAAAAAATCGTCTTTCCGGACAAGCACCGAAGCCCGTAAGGGCGGAGGTGCGCAGATCTGGAACCCAGCGACTGCTTCAGAGATCGGCTGGGTTCCGGATTAAACTTTCTTTCGCCGCGAAGAAGCGGCGAAGAGAACGTTTCTCCGGAAAGACGAGAACGAAAATACTTTGTCTGAACGTCATCACGAGGAGCGCGATAGCGCGACGTGGTGATCCAGTCCTGCTGATTGAATCTTGGGGACCTGCCTACTGCCCTAGTGCCCCCTCATATGGGAAACTTCCCCTGTTTTTGATCTCGCGGAACAGGGGACTCACAAAATCGTTTTAGATCAATAGGTTAGCTTGGGCCTTCGATTTTGAGAATGTCGTTATATATCAGCGACTTAGCCCAAAAAGACTCCCGAACAGGCCCGCCAGCGTACCAAATGAGGGCTCAGCTGCGTCACAGGCCTCCATTTTCCCTCCGATCGTTGATTCTAAAGGACTTTTTCTGAATCGAAAAAGGGGGCAATTCAACCGCCAAAAACTCTGCGTCATCCCCGCGAAAGCGGGGATCCACGTTGATCCCAAGGAGTATTTCAACAGGTAGATTCCGCTTTCGCGGGAATGACTCGACCTTTATGTCACTGTGCTAAATTTGGATCAGATTTCTTAAGGAAATGCTCAGTATCATCACGAATACTTTTTTTCAAAGCTTCATAGACCACCATTACCTCATCTTTGGCTGTTCTCGATCGCTCCAAAATATCTTCGTGCAAAGTTTTTTTATCCTCGCCGCTGGGAGCGTGTAATTCTTTCAGAAACTTAAAACAGGAATAGCCAGAAAAAACTTTGGGCGGAGATGAAGCATATGAATTGACCAAACATTCTTCATAAAGTTGTATGATGGACTGCGGCAGCACCATAATATAATCACGCATCTTATCAATCTTTAAACCGATCAAATTATATCGCAGGTCCTGAACCGCTGTTATCTGGTCCTGTATTTCTTGTATTTGTCTCTCAACATAACGTGTGTCTTCTGCTTCGCAGCACCCGCTATCTAATCCGATGTAATATCTTATCCCTTTACCAGAAGGAGGAATATTGAAAGTAGATAGATTATTAAGGTCTCTCTCGATTTCGATCAGTGCGAAGTAAATACGTTCGAGATGCGGGAAGATTTCAAATGAATTCTTGAGACGAATTTCACGCAAAGTTGTTTCATTCGTAGAGCTTGCTACTTTGAAGGCTAACCACCCTGCATAGATTGTCATCCCACCAGAAACCAAACTTGCCCAGAGCTCCTTGGATAGAAGGAAGGCATCATTTTGTAGACAAGCGGAATGAGGGATCATAAGCACAACTCCAAAACAATGAGGAGGAACAGTCGCACAAATCAAGCTAACTAATCAATCGGCTTATCCCCTTCGCTTTTTCCCACAACGCCTCCATGTCGGTGAGGGAGGTTTCCTCCATTGTTTGGCCTTGGGCCATAAGGGATTTTTCAACGAAGCGGAAGCGTTGATCGAATCTGCGATTTGTCCCACGCAGCGCACGCTCGGCATCCACACCCAAATGGGAAGCAAGCCCGATGACGGCAAACAACAAATCCCCGATCTCGGCCTCCAGCCGCTCTTTGGGGGAACCGGCGGCCATCTCGCTTTCGACTTCGGCCAGCTCCTCTCGGATTTTGGCGACGAAAGGCGCGGACTCCTTCCAATCGAACCCGACACGCGCCGCCCGCTTTTGAAGCTTTGCCGCGCGCGTTAAAGCGGGCAGGGCGGTTGACACGCCATCAAGGGCACTGTGCGGCTCCGGCGCGTCCACAGGCGCATTCTCAGCCCGCTTTTTGGCCTTATCAGCCTCCCAGTTCTTCAGCACATCCGCCGCCGTGGCGACGCCTTGACGGTCACCAAAAACATGCGGGTGCCGTTCAATCAGTTTTTCGGCCTGACCACGCGCAACATCTTCAAATGTAAAGAGATTTTGCTCCTCAGCCATGCGGGCATGAAACACGATTTGAAGCAGCAAGTCGCCCAGTTCCTCGCAAAAATGCGCGGAATCGTTGGATTCGATGGCCTCCACAACTTCATAGGCTTCCTCAAGGGTGCAGGGCGCAATCGACTTGAAATCCTGTTTAATGTCCCATGGACAGCCTGTATCAGGATCACGCAAACGGACCATAACGGCCAGCAAATCATCAAGAGCTTTGGACATAAATCACCGTGAAAAAGGACGCCAAACGACGCTGTTTTGTAGCGCGTTTGGGCGGCAAAAAACAGCCCAAAGAACCGGCGGTGAACGGTTCAAAAACACGCGCACAGAAACCGAAAAACAAAGCCGGAAACGAGCCCACCAGAGACGTAAGAAATCACGCAGGGGGCTGCACTGAAAAAATGCCGAACTACGCATGAAATACAACGCATTGCATTCGGCAGCGACTGGATTCCAGCTTTCGCCGGAATGACGCTTGGGGAGAGGATCACCCCAATAATCCTAGTTACAGCTGTCGCATAAGATATATTATGTTAAATCGTATAGGTTGTTTAGTGGAGCCGTTGGCGGGTCAGGCGATCACGGAAAAAAAACAAGCCACGAAATCAGACGGCAACAGCTGCATAAAAAGCAGCAGGCAAACGGGATAAAAAACGGAGCAAAAACACGCCCCAAAGGCAGGCCAATGAACGCTCTCTCCAAAGCCTGTGTCATGACAAAAAAGCACCACATGGCGGCACAGAAAAAACGAAACCGAGACGCCCTCAAAACGCTCTAAAAAAACGAGGAAAGATCCGCTAACAACCGCCTGCTCGTGACACCCCGAATGGCAAGCACGCAGCACGCCTTTAGGCGGCTGTCCACAACTCCCACGACGGGTCACGGCCCGGAAAGGCTGTGGCTTGAAACGGCCATTTTTCGGCGATGAAAGAACGGAAGCTTTCGTATAGCGCCTGATCCAGATGCGCACTGTCGGAACGGACCCAGCAATAGGCAACGGCATCATAACCCGTCTTGGCACTGGGATAGATATACGCGCAGCCCAGACACCAGCTGTTGTCAGGCATAAAAACGGTATAGGCAAAGGAGGTGCGGCGCTGGAATTCCTTGTGGTGCCAGCCCAGATCAATCAGGTCCTGTTCAAAGCTGAGATCGGCAGCAGGCCACAGGCTTTCCGGCCCGAAAACCCCGCGCAACCGATCGACGCTCGACATGACAGCATCATAATCTTTTACGACATCGGCTATCAGCAAAGGCCGCACCAGAAAGTCTGCTGTCTGATAGCCCTGCGGAATCTCGAAATCTTTGGGGATGAACATGAAAAATCCTCTTCTTCACTCTTCCTACGGCACGATCTCTTCGTGCGCTTCTTCTTCGGTGGCGTGGTCGGCTTGCCAGTCGTCTTCGCCTAAGGGAGCCTCTTTGGCCTCGCGCGGCGTTGTTTCATCTTGCGGCGGGAAATTACTTTCAACCGGTGGGAAAAACCGCACGTCCTTGATGATGCTCAGCGGCACGCCCATGCGCTGGATGCGGATGATTTCATGGCCGTTGCGCATGTCCTGACACTGCCAGCGCGTGGTGGCGAGGAAGAAGTCGGCATCGGCCTCGGAATCCACGCCTTGTATCGTCGGTGGCAGGTACAAGGTCGCGGCTTCATGCGAGCCGCAGATGGCCAGCTTGAAGATGTTCCCGCCATCCTTGGGCTTGGTGCCCGTGTGCTCGATATAGGCCAAGAGCTCTTCGGAAGCCTCCTTGAACGAGCTGCTCCAGTAATCCATTTCATAGTCCGAGTAACCGCCGCGCACGCCGCCATTCAGGACGTTGATATAAATATATTCATAGGGGTGCAGCCGGATCATCCCGTAAAGCGGGAAAAAAACCAGCGTCAAAAGAACAATCCCCGTAACAAGGCGGATACTTCCCCTGACGGGTGGATCGGTCGGTTCAAACACCGCGCGAACGATCCGGCGGATCACCAGCGCACCCAACAGGCACAATGGCGGCAGGATGAACAGGAAATGCCGGACCGCATCGTAAAGCGCAGGCTTGGTGAAGATGGCATAAAGCACCGGAAAGAAAACCGTCAGGAAGCACAACGCTACGGCGGCGCGTTTACCGGCTTTGCGCAGGCGCAGGAAAATCTCCGTCAGCATAAACAAACCAGCCAGCATGGTCAGCAGATGCAACAGCGGCAACTGCGCGAACAGATAGGCCGGAACGTAGTACCACGGCAGCTCCGCCGAGCGATAGATCGTACCGCCGAGCAGAACCTCGACGTTCTGCGGGAAATTGCTGAACTCCATAATGGCGCGGATCGGATTAGCGAGCGGTGCTTCCTGTGCCCAAGGCCAGCAAAACAGCATCACGCCGTAAGACAACAAGGCTACCGGCACAAAGACCGCCAGCCCACGACGCAGCTCTTTGGCAAAGGCGCGGAGCGTCATCTGCTTCTTAACTTCTGCCAAGGCCATGATGCCCAGCACAAAGCCGAAATGGCCGAGGATCATAATCCCATTCACACGCACGCCGAGCGTCAGGCCAAAGACCAAGCCAAGCTTGACGATCGACGGCCAGTGCAAGCGCGGATAGCGCATGAATATTTTGACCATGTAATACAGCGTCCAGATCACGCCAACCGCAAACGGAATGTCCTTGGGATTATTGAACATGTGACCGTAGTACATGGGCGTCAACGCAAGCATCGCCATGGCCACAAGACCAGTGAATCCTCCGGCAACAAGGCGACTCAGCCGCCACGTTCCCCAAATTCCGACAAGACCAAGCAGCGCGTTCAAAAGGTGGCGCGTTTCGAAAATATGGAACGGCGTGAACTGATTAACAAAGGCGGCAACGCCATCAAACATCCCACCGTACAGGTAAAGATTGAAAATCTGTTCATAGTGGCGGTCGCGCAGACCGGAGGCATAGAAATCATAGACGGCTTCACCGTACTGGTTCTGGATTTCCTCGTCCCATGTGATGCCGTAATGCTCGAACGTCGCGCAGACGATCAAGAACAAAACAGCCATAAAGGCCCAGGCGATATTCCGATAGGTTTTATCGGGCAGCGTCGTTATCAACATTCGATGACCAGTCCATCATAAGCGGGTTCGATTCCGTCAGGTAGTTTCGCTTTTAGCGTCGCATAGTCAAGGGTGTGATCCATGTGGGTCAGATAAGCGCGCTCTGGCTTGATGCGCTGGATCCATTGAACAGCCAGATCGACATGGGCATGGGTGTGGTGCGGCTTTTCACGGATCGCGCCCAAAACCCAAACCTTAACGCCGCGCAGAGCCACGAAAGCTTCTTCGGACATTTGGGCAACATCGGTGGTATAGGCGAAATCGTTAAAACGGAAACCGGTGGAGATAACCTTGCCATGCGGCTGGGGAAAGGTCTGGACATGGACGGGACCAAACGTTAACGCGCTACGATCCTCGAAGACATGCGTCTCGACAGAGGGACGGTAATATTTCACAGACTCGGGACGGTCTTCGAAAATATATTCAAAACGGCGGCGCAGCTCGTCCATGGTTTCGGCAGAGCCATAAAGCGGCACAGAGCGTCCGGTCAGCCAGTTCACGGCGCGAATATTGTCGATGCCGTGCGCATGATCGGCATGCGCGTGCGTGAATAAAATAGCGGTAATGTCTTGCAGATTGCAGGATAGAAGCTGTTCACGCATATCAGGCGACGTATCGACAAGAAGCGTTTGCCCGCCCTCTTCCACCAAAATCGACACACGGAGACGGCGGTTGCGCGGCTGGGATGAATCGCAGTTTCCCCAGTTATTGCCGATCAAAGGCACCCCCCCTGCCCCGCCGCAACCGAGAATCGTGATCTTCATGCCCGAACCTTTCTTGCCTTACTTTGCCTTTGTGAAAAGGTTAAAAAAGTTTTGCGTTGTCGCTTCCTCGATCACATTTTGCGCCACGCCTTTGACTTCCGCAAGACGCTTGGCCGTGTGGACGACGAAAGATGGCTCGGCCTTTTTGCCGCGCAGAGGCACAGGCGCGAGGAACGGCGCGTCGGTCTCCACCAAAATCCGGTCAAGCGGTGCCTGCGCAGCAGTAGCGCGAATGTCTTCAGATTTATTAAAAGTCAGCATACCAGAGAAGGAGAGATAAAACCCGATCTCTAGCCCGAACAGCGCGAGGTCATTCTTGGAACTGAAACAGTGAAAGACACCACGCAGCTTATCCTCGTTGCCCTTGCGCTCTTCGCAAAGGATACGGATCGTATCATCCTCGGCCTCGCGCGTGTGGATAACCAGCGGCAGGCCGGTGCGGATACAGGCACGGATATGCGTGCGAAAAACCCGCTCCTGCGCCGCACGGGGGGCGTGCTCGTAGAAATAGTCCAAGCCTGTCTCGCCGATGCCGATCATCTTGGGGTAAGCGGCGAGTTGTTCGATCTCCTCGACCGTGATCGTCTGGCCCTCTTTTTCCGCCTCGTGCGGATGAACGCCGAGGCAGCAGAAAACATCCGGCTCGCTTTCGGCGATTTCAACCGTCTTGGGAAAGTCAGGCTTGGAGATGCCGACCGTCACAACGCGCCCCACCCCTGCCGCGCGGGCGCGTTCAAGGAGGACGGGAATCTCGCTGGGGGCAATGCCGTCGTAATCAAGGTGACAATGGGAATCAATCAGCATGGGAGGACTCTATTGTAAAAAACAAGGCGTCAATCGCGAGGAGGCTGAAAGCCTACGTGGCGATCCAGTCCCCGACTGAAACGACAGGACTGGATTGCTTCGTTGCTACACGCCTCGCAATGACGAGCTTACCCCTTCGCCACCTCTGCCACAACATGACGCGGGAAGACGCCGGAGGGCGCGGGGAGCGGGGTGCCGCTGACCAAGGCTTTGTCGGCCGTCAGGCAGGCATAGTCCCGCGCATCGGCAGGAACGGCAAGCTGGACCAGCATCTTGTCCATGGAGGCGGGCATCACGGGCTGGACCAGAATGGCGATGCAGCGGACGGTTTCGGCCAGAACGTAAAGGACCGTTTCCATCCGCGCGGGATCGGTTTTCTTGAGGGCCCACGGGGCTTGCTCGTCCACATAGCGGTTGCTCTCGCCGATCACGGCCCAGATACGCTCAAGAGCTTTATGGAAGGCGTAGCCGTCAATCTCCTTACGCACCTCGGCCAGAAGGCCATAGGCCTTGCCGAGCAACACCTGATCCGCAGGGGTGAAAGTGCCATGGCTCGGAACCATCCCGCCACAGTTCTTGGCGATCATGGAGAGGGACCGCTGGGCCAGATTGCCGAGGTCGTTGGCAAGGTCGCTGTTGATCCGTTCGATCAGTGCTTCGTCCCAGATATCGCCATCGTGGCCATAGGAAAAATCGCGCAGCATGAAATAGCGGATTTGATCGAGGCCAAAGCGACCAATCAGATCGGCTGGCGCGACGACATTGCCGACGGACTTCGACATTTTCTCGCCACGGTTATAGATGAAGCCGTGTCCGGCAACCACCTTCGGCAGCTCGATCCCCGCCGCCATCAGGAACGCGGGCCAATAGATCGCGTGAAAGCGGATGATGTCCTTGCCGATAATATGCACATCGGCAGGCCAATATTTGTCCATCAGCGAACCATCGCCAGCTTCGGGATAGTTCAGCGCGGTGATATAGTTCGACAGCGCATCGACCCAGACATACATGACATGATTGGGAGCATCCGGCACCGGCACGCCCCACTTGAAGGTGGTACGCGACACCGACAGATCGCGCAGCCCCGACTTGACGAAATTATACACTTCGTTATAGCGCGACTTGGGTTGAATAAACGAAGGGTTGCGCTGGTAAAGCTCCAGCAGCTTGTCCTGATATTTCGACAGGCGGAAGAAATAGCTCTCCTCCTCCATCCACTCCACCGGCGCGCCAGTGGGGGCCAGCTTTTGGCCTGTAGAAGTCGTCGTCAGTTCCGTCTCGTCGAAATAGGCTTCATCGCGCACGGAATACCAGCCAGAATATTTGCCAAGATAGATGTCGCCGTTCTCGACCATCTTGTTCCAAAAAGCCTGTGCGCGGCTTTGGTGGCGCGGCTCCGTGGTGCGGATGAAATCGTCATAGGTGATGCCGAGATCGTCATAAAGCTGTTTGAACTGGGCCGAGACGCGATCCACTAGCTCTTGTGGTGTGATGCCAAGCTTGGCCGCCGTTTGCTCGTTCTTCTGGCCGTGTTCGTCCATGCCCGTCTGGAACCGCACGTCATAGCCGTCCAGCCGCTTAAAGCGGGCCAGCACGTCGCCGACGATAACTTCATAGGCGTGGCCGATATGGGGCTCACCGTTCGCATAGGGAATGGCACAGGTCAGATAGAAAGGCTTTTTGCTCATCGTGATAAACTCGCTTTTTAAGAAACAGCTTGCGCAATACCGGAAACCGCATTGATAAAGGCCAGCTTGTTATCCAGATTGGCCCCGCGTGCGACGGCGAAAGTGCGGTCTGTACTCTCCCACAGTTGCAAAGCCTTATCAAGCCGTCTGGCACCGCTTAGTTTCGCCGCAAGGCCCGTGGGATCATCGGTGCCCAACGCAACCGCACGAGCAGCCTGCCGCAAGGCATCAACAAGGCTATTGGTTAACACGGCAAAGGTTTCCGCATTCCCCTTTTTCCCGATCTGGTCGGCGAGCTTATGCAGGCGGACAAGGTCGAGCGTCGGCAGGAAGGACAGGATCGCCAGAAGCTCTTCGTAAAGGTCCAGAGCCTCGGTTTCCAAAAGCCGCAGGGCCAGACCGATGCTTCCAGAAGCGGCGGCGAAGAGCTTGTCCTGATTCATCCCCTCCGGCACTTCGACCGACAAACGGGCCATGATGGTACGCAGTTGCGCCGGAGTCAGCGCATCCATCTTCAGCACGCGGCAACGCGAGCGGATGGTCGGCAGCAACGCGCCGATGGTGGTCGCGGTCATAAAGATGGTCGCGCCCGTCGGCGGCTCTTCAATCATCTTCAGGATCGCGTTCTGGCCGTTGCGACCAAGACAGTGAGCCTCGTCGATGATCGTGACTCGCCCACTGCCAAAGCTGGCGGTCATGCTCAGGAACGGCGCGATTTTCCGCGCCTCGTCCACCGGAATGGTTTCTTTTTGAATCCCCGTCTTGTCGTCAAACGGACGACGTAACACGAACAGATCGGGATGCGACTCCGCAGCGATGAGGCGAGCCGCCGGATGGTCGGGATTAAACCGCTCGAACCCGTTTTGCCCACCCGACAAAACCATATGCGCCGCATGATAGGCCAGCGTCGCCTTGCCAATCCCCTCTGGCCCCGTCAGCAACCACGCATGGTGCATCTTCCCCGATGCATACGCCTCGCCAAGCTGCCGCTTGGCATCGTCATGCCCGATCACGGCACAAGACTGGCAAGGAGGAGGGATTATCAGGTCCATAGGGCATTTGCTCCATTGAGTAAAAATTGCGTCATACCGGCGAAAGCCGGTATCCAGTCCCCACCCTTCCGCTAGCTCCTAGCGTTTGGTTTTCAGGCATCTTATGCCGCGTAGACACGCGGCGTCTGGATTCCGGCTTTCGCCGGAATGACCTTCTTTTTACAATTCGCTACAATATAGAGTAGTCTGTACGCCCGTACCATGCTTCATGCAGGAAGGGTATAAAACAAAACATCCAGAAACGCATCAAGTTGTTGGCTTACATCGGCAGGCGCAGCGGTTGCATTGACGACCTTGAACCGGTGCGGCTCGGCGGCAGCAAGGTCCAGATAGGCCTTCCGCAAAGTCTCGTGGAAAGCCGTGTCTTGCTGTTCGAAACGGTCGGTTTCGGTGGCGCGGGCACGCATGCGGGCAAGACCGGATTCGACGGGCAAATCGAGGATGAAGGTCAGGTCCGGCTTGAAATCTCCGGCAATCAGGCGATAGGCCTCATCCACCACAGCAAGCCCCAGCCCCTGCCCTATTCCCTGATAGGCGCGGGTGGAATCGACGAAGCGATCGCAGATCACCCACGCCCCGCGCTCAAGCGCAGGCCATATCGTTTTGACCAAATGCTCGCGCCGCGCCGCCATGATAAGCATCAGCTCGGTCATCGTGTCCCAAAAGCCGTGCTCTTTGCCCAGCCACAGGCGGCGGATGTCCTCCGCCCCGGCGCAGCCACCGACTTCGCGCGTGGCAATCGCCTCGATCCCGCGACGCGCCAAGGCCTCAACCAGCAAGGTGACCTGCGTCGATTTCCCGGCTCCTTCGCCACCCTCCAGCGTGATAAAGCGGCCCTTTGCCATCGGTTGCGCTTCCCTTTTAGGCCTTGCCCAACTTGCGTTTGATCTTGGCGATCAGCGCATCAAACCAGCCAAGGCGTTGATCGTCTTCCGTTGCGATGAGCGAGACTTCAATCGGCGCGATACCGTCTGCCGAAACAACAGCCTTACCCATAACTTGCCCCTTGGTGACAGGAGCCTCAATCTCTGGATACACGGTCATGTCAACCTTGATGCTTTTCTGCTTGCTGCGCAGAAGCGACAAGGTGATTGCCTTTTCCGGCGCAACAGGCACCGTCGCGCGCTTGCCGAGCCAAACGGGTGCCTCGCCGACTTTTTCGCCTGCCGTAACGGGCGTGATCAGTTCATATTCGCGGTAAGCCCATTCGATCAGCTTGGCGGGTTCGTCGGCGCGTTCCTGCATGGAAGACAAACCATTGACCACCGTGACGATCCTGCGTTCCCCGCGCAAGGCCGTCGCGATCAGTCCATAGCCAGCCGCATCGGTGTGGCCCGTTTTCATCCCGTCAACGCCCATATTACGGTACAGAAGCGGGTTACGATTACCCTGTCTGATCCCGTGATAGGTAAACTCGGTCTCGCTGTAATAGTGATAATATTCTGGAAAATCGCGCATCAACGCCTGAGCCAGAATGGACAAATCACGCGCCGTCGAATAATGCTCGGGATCGGGCAAGCCTGTCGCATTCACAAAATGTGAATGGATCATGCCCAGCTTTTGCGCTTTGTCATTCATCATCACGGCAAAGCTGCTCTCGGTGCCCGCCACGGCTTCGGCCAGCGCGACCGCCGAGTCATTGCCGGACTGGATAATCAGGCCGCGGATAAGATCCTCGACCTTTACGTCTTCTCCTAAATCCACGAAAGTACGCGAGCCGGTCTGCTTCCACGCAGCCTCGCTGATCCGCACAGGCGTTTCAAGGGTCAACTTGCCGTCCTTGATCGCTTCGAAGACAAGGTACATGGTCAGGACCTTGCTCATCGAGGAGGTCGGCATCGACGAGTCGGCATCCTTTTCATAAAGGATGGTTCCCGTCTTGCCCTCGACCACAATGGCCTGTTTTGCCAAAGTCTCGACAGGCGCAACACCGCTTTCTGTCGTTTGAGCCCAAGCCCCAGAGAGCACCATCAACGACAATACCAAAGCCAACCCGAATGATTTCATCCCACCAATCCCCTTTTCATTCCTGTCTTTAATCAACAACAATACGCGCATCACCTGCGCCCGACGCCTTGATGCGTTTCAGGAGCTTGTCCGCCTCCGTCACGGAGTCGATCGGCCCCAGACGCACACGGTAATAGCGGGTCCCTTTGACCAGAGCCTCGACGACTCGGGTCGTCCCGACTTTAGAGAGCGTTTTCGTCAGCTTTGTGGCATTGGCTGCATTCGTGAAGGCTCCCGCCTGCACATAAATCAAATGCGGCCCCGAAACCGGTAGCTGGACATATTCGGCAACAGGATGAACCTGGGCCGCGCTTGTCGGAAGGGAAACAGGATGGGCGGGCTGGGTCGCCACGGGCTCAAGCGGCGCGCTTTCAACAGACGTCGCAGGAGCCGAGCTGTAAGTCTGGGCTGGCTCATAGGCTTGCTGCTGCGCCTTTTGGGTAATCGCCTGAGTCTCCTGCGACGGCCCGCCATAGGTCCGCATAGCATCGGCAATCGCCTTGCTTTCATCGGCCAAAACTTGCACCCGCACTTTGGCGGTGCCGGATTGTTCAAATCCCAAAAGCTGAGCCGAACGCTGGGAAACGTCGATGACCCGCGCCCCAGAAAACGGCCCGCGATCATTGATCCGCACGACGATAGAGCGGCCATTCTCCAGATTGGTCACCCGTGCCAGCGTCGGCAGTGGCAAGGTCTTGTGCGCCGCCGTCAGCTCGTTCTTGTTATAGGTTTCACCGTTAGCGGTCGTTTGGTCATGAAAATCCGCGCCATACCATGAGGCAATCCCGGTTTCGTCATAGCTGTAATCTTCCTTGGGATAATACCAGTCGCCCTTGATCTGATAGGGCTTGCCGACCTTATAATACCCGCCAGAACTGGGCTGGACCCGACCGGAACGCAAGGGCGTTTCAGGTCCCCCCGCACAGGCGGCCAGCCCTAAAAGAAGACACAGAGAGCTTACAGGCAAACATCTACGCAAGGTCATCGTCCGGTTCCTTATCGCCCCGAAAGTTGGTCCGCAAACAGCCCGACAGCCGTCGCGAAATAGGTTGAACGGTTCCAGCGCATCACAGCCCTGAAATTATCATAGACCAGAAAGCTCCGCCCCGTGGGCCCATCCGGCTGGATTAAAGAGGCTTGCAGGGCAAGGCTTTGAAGCGGCTTGCCCTGCGCGGTGCGAACGCCAAGCTTGCTCCACTGGGCCAGCGTCTTGGTGGCTTCCAACCCCACGAACTTGGCGGACAGCTTTGGAGGCAAGGAAACCTCGCGCCCCCAGCTGACGCCGCCTTGCCACCCTTCCGCCGAAAGGTAGTTCGCAATCGAGGCCAGCGCGTCAATATCGCTGGTCCAGATGTCGCGGCGGCCATCGCCGTCATAATCCACCGCATGACGGCGAAAGGTGGAGGGCATGAACTGGCACTGGCCCATCGCGCCAGCCCATGAGCCGGTCAACGCTTCCGGCTCCAGCCGTTCTTCTTCCAGCACATGCAACGCTTCGATCAGCTCCTTTTTGAAAAAGTCCGCCCTGCGCCCCTCATAAGCCAGCGTCGCCAGCGAATTGACGACGGCAAAATCCCCCATATTCACGCCAAAGCTGCTTTCAATCCCCCACAAGGCAACGATCACCGAAGCGGGCACCCCCGACTTGGCCGAGATTTCATAAAGAACATCCCTGTTCTCTTGCATCAGGCGACGCCCCTTCTCGACCCGCATCTTGGGGAGTGTGTTTTTCAGATAGGTCGCGAAAGAAACCTTGCCCTCTGGCTGTTTTTGATCAAGCTCGATCACGCTTTCGTCCAAAGACAAAATGGGCAAGACCTTCTGAATCGTCGCAGGCGCGACGCCCTCGTGCATCGCCTCCTGAGCAAAGCCGTCAAACCATTTGGCAAAAGCAGGAGTCATCTGCGCCTGCGCCGGAAACGCCCCAAACAACACACCCCAAACAACCAGTACCAGTCCCCAACGTCTCACTTCCATGGCGTATCAATCCATCCGTAATACCAGTAAGCCAGCAGCCCGAAATACTCATGCGCCACCGTGCGCAAGGTGCACAGGTTCAGCGCAAGGGCCGGATAATCGATCAGGTCGATATCGGTACCACTTTGATAATCCGAAACGGACGGGATCACCTGCATGCCCGCTTTCTTGAAGGTCAGGACAGAACGCGGCATGTGATAGCCCGACGTTATGACAACCCAGTTTGCTTCGGGCTTCGGATGCACCATCTCGACCACATTCACGGCATTTTCATGCGTCGTTCTTGACTTTGTCTCGTACTGAATCCGGTCGGCGCGCAGCCCTACCGCCTCGATCATGGCCGCCGAAACCTGTTGGGTCGTCATTTCGCGCGGCTTATAGTGCGAGTCCGTCGTCCCCGCGACAATAATCTGCGCTTGCGGATAACGTCGCGCCAAAACAGCCAGATGAAGGTAACGTGAGGCAGCGCTTCCCGCCTGTGGCAAGCCGCGCTCTTCGGACAGGCGCGGATTCTCATCCCCCGTCAAAAGAACGATCCCATCAACGCGATCAGGCAGTTTCTGCTGGGCGAAATAATTGTCCAGCGGCACCATGGCCCACTGTCCGACTGGCAAAATCGCCGCCGCGATCAGCAGCCAGAACAAACAACTAAGCCACTTGAGCCCGCTGTTCTGCGTCTGGTAATTATCGCTTCGGGCCATCCATATCACGATCCCGAGCAACAACGTGAAAAGCATAATCGGGTCCAAAAGACCGCCAACAATTTTTGAAATCTGGAACATCATCTTTCGGCTCCTACCTACTGAAAAGGCTTTCCACGCCGGAGCGATGACTCTGCTTTGAGGCAATCATCGTTTCGGCACGCTCCATCTCCGCCTTCAAGGCGGAGATATATCCCTTTAAATCCTCTATCGACAAAGATTGCAAGTTAAGCGGCTGCAAAACCGGACGCGGCGGGTCCAGGTCGTCTGTATCCATTCCGGCCTCCTCTCGCGGCAAGGTGACGGGGTGACCTCACCCGCCATTCACTGGTTGGTATCGTGCCCCCGATGTGCTATGAGGTGTACAGCGATTCTCAAGAAAGTCCAAACCATGCGCCTTACCCTCTTTACTGTCGTCTTGCTTGGTTCTCTTACCGCCTGTTCGGCCATTAAACCCACAGACTCCGCTTCGTCCCCCCCCCAACAACAGCAGGCAATTGCCCAGAATTTCGTGCCACGCGGCGATGAGGCCAAGCAGGCCAGCGACGTCCCCAGCCTGAACCTGTTTGGCGGTTCGCCCATGCCTGCCGTCAAGACAAAGGCCCAAACGGTCCAAGAGCCGCAGGCGACTGAAACCGACGATCCTTATATTTGCATCGGCCTCGGCTGCTCCTGTTCCGTCGAATAAACAGCTAACAGCCTGAATTTTAACGGTCGGATCACGCATTTTTCGGATGAAATCCTGAAAAGTTCCTGCTATGATCTGCCTCGGACGCACAAGCTTAAGGGGCTTGCCCGTCTAAATCGATCCAGAAAATCAGGCTCTTTTGGATCGTCCGGTTACTTGGCGTGACCGGATGCCGCTAGAGCTTTAGGTAAAGCCAAGAAACAGGAGACGACGATGCCCCTACCCCTCATGCCGAAAGCCACTGCCGTATGGCTGGTTGACAATACAGCCCTGTCTTTCGAGCAGATCGGTCTTTTCTGTGGCCTGCATAAGCTTGAGGTTCAGGCTATTGCCGATGGCGAAGTCGCAGCGGGCATCCTTGGCCTTAACCCCCTGATGAACGGCCAACTGACCCAAGAAGAAATCACGCGCTGCGAAAAAGACCCGCGCGCTCATCTTAAAATGATCCGCACCGAGCTGCCTCAGCCCACCGCCCGCAGCAAAGGCCCACGCTATACGCCTGTTTCCAAGCGCGCCGACAAGCCCGACGCCATCCTCTATCTTATCAAAACGCACCCCGAACTTCAGGACGCCCAGATCGCCCGCCTGCTCGCGACCACCAAAGATACCATCGTCAAGGTCCGCGACAAGCTGCACTGGAACGCCGCCAACCTCAAGCCACGCAACCCCGTGCTGCTCGGCCTGTGCAAGCAAATGGACCTCGACGCCGCCCTGCAAAAGGCCCAGCGTCGTATCGCCCGCGAGCAAAAGGGCCTGCCCGCAAACGATCTGGAAGACAGCGAGACACCCACCTCTCCCTTCAAGGATTTCGACGCCCCCGAAGAAACAACGCCCAGCGAATCCTTCGTCACCTTTGGCTCAAGCGAAGAACAACCAGATATCGACCACGACAAACTGGCCGTCAACCTTGAGGAAATCGACTAACCGCCCCTCCCCCCGCGAAAAAGATACGTCCCCGTAGCTCAGCAGGATAGAGCGTCGGTTTCCTAAACCGCAGGCCGGAGGTTCGAATCCTCTCGGGGACGCCATTTGGGATTATGGGGTACTTGTTGAAGGACCTCGAAGGGTTTTCTCAAAGTATATCTGAGGGTTGGCCCCTCCATTTGCAAGTTCGAAAACACGAATCCGAGCATTTGTCGTTTTTGGTCGGTTTTAGAACTCGCGAACATTTCCGCGCTTTTCGAGAGCATTGTAATGACGTTGCCAAGAGTGTCTTGGCTGTCTTTGGATGGCTCCTCCATTTGATTTAGGCGGCTTTCGATCTCCTGTTTGCGAAGCTGAAGGTCTTTGTTCTTGGCCTCGTACATGTCTTTGCCGATGCTGCCATCGATCAGCAAATCCGTCAGGCGGCTTAGCTTCTGTGCCAGTTGTGTCTGTTCAGACTGTAGCTCCTTGGCCGTTGTTTTGTTGAGCTGCTTTTCTTGATCGTCCGTCTTGTCGATATAATCCAGCACATCCGTCAGCAAGTCTTGCGGCATGGAGAAGGATTGCAGAGCATCCGTGATTTGCTCGATTACCGCATCCTCCTTTACCCAAATGATCTTGTTCTGGTTGGCGGGATTGCGCACCATCAGATAGACGTATTGCTTCTTCTGAAGCGCACAGGTGGCTTTGCGCCCCGATGTGGCGCACGTCATAAGCCCGCGCAGCAAGAACGGATGGCGGGTGATCCTGATGGCTTGCTGAGGCATCCCCGCATGACGTTTGCGCTCTTCACAGGCCTGAAACACCCTTGGCTCGACCAGCTTGGGATAGGCATGCGGATAAAGATTACCCTTGATCCGCATCAGGCCGCTGTAGAACGGGTTATTCAGGATATTGGCCACGCTCTGGATGACTAGCGGCTGGCCTTTGCGGGTCAGCAAACCCCATTCCCCTGACTTACGCGCAAGCTCGGCCATCGAGTACACGCCGGAGGCATAGTCATTATACAATCTCTGGATCAGCGGTGCACGCTGTGGGTCTATGACGATCACACCGCGCCCTGTGGCCGGATCGGTGGCGTTCAGATAGCCAAGCGGTGCTTGTGCAATCCACTCACCCTTGCCGATCTTGTGCTTGATGCTCCGGCGCACATTGTCTGAGAGCTGGTCGGTGTAGGACTGGGCCATCACTGTCCCCATATTCCACATCATCTTTTGCATACTGTTGGCATTCTTATCGATCACATTACCTTCGCGCACAAAGTGGATTTCAAGGATGTTCTTTTCCATCAGGGCGTTCAAAACAGGCGTATGGGTAAAGCTGCGCTGCAAACGATCTACACAATCGATAATAAGAGCATGACGCTGTTTCTGCTTTTTTAGAAAATCAATCATGCGCTCGAACTCGGGACGATAGCCTTTGGTCGAGCTTTCGATAATACGGAACACCTGAACAACGTCCAGCCCCTTGCGCTCGGCATAGGTTTGCAAATTGGCAAGCTGGGCCTCAAGCGAATGGCCTGCTTCCTGTTCAGGTGTTGAGACGCGGGCGAGAATAATGGCTGAGTGCATGAGATAATCCTTTCAATGGTAAGGAACAAAGTCAACGAATAGAAGTTGAGGCGTCAAGACACCCCTATGGGATAAAGTTCTAAAAACGGGCAATAACGATTCAACATCAGGAACTTGGCAGCCGAAGATTTTTTCTGGCGCAGACTTCGCGCTCGACCTCCCTGAACAGGCGAATGAGGCTAACAACGTTATGAAAGGCCTCGGCGGCTTCTTCCTCGGTATAGGGTTTGTCTGGGCTATAGGTGTTGAGCTTCGTCTGGAATTTCTTGTAATCGACGGGAATAATCATGGTGCTCCTTTCAATAAAAAAGCCCGTCACGGAAATTATGACGGGCGGGTTGGAAAATGTGGAAACGGTGGGTACAGGTACAGGTACAGACAGGCCTGCTGGAAGACGTGGAAAGCGGCCAGATTTCTCGTCCTACCCTATGCGTACGACTTGCTGGTTTTTGAGGTAGGATGACTATGGCGGATTTTCTGTTCAGTCATGGCAGCCACACTATGTGGCACACGTGTGTGACACCAAAAAAGTGTCTGACAAAATCTCAAAAAGCTACGCGCAAGTTGCGCTTTGCGTCGAACAACAAGTTGTCGAACACAATGCTGGCGGGCTGAAGCCCGAGGATATTAACCCAGAGGCACCGACCAAATCGGGCTTCAGCCCGCCAGAGATTGTGAAACGCCAAAACGTTTTACATGTCTCTCAACTTGCGCGCAGCTTGTGTGTTGCAGAACCATATTAGAAGAGGAGTGATGACTGGCCTTGTATGTCTTTGATGGACATTCCCCGTGCGTAAAGGGCAATAACCTTTTCGTCAAAGCCATCAAGGCGGCGCTGGTGCTTTCTAATGAACTGATGTTCAAAGCGGCTATCTCTATCGCGTGGCATAGGCACGGTCAAAGAGCCACCTTCCGTTATAAGCGTTTTAGGCGAAGTGCCATTGCGACGATTGAGAGATGGTTTTTCTCCGATATCGCGTTTTTCATAGCCTCCAACTTTTTCGGAAATTTTCAACCTCTGAGAAATGTTCCAACAAACTTTTTAATTTTTGTTTTTCAAAGCCCTCCATCAGATTTGCCTCCCTTTCAGGAAGACAGTGAATCACATATCAAGAAAATTGAGAATCATTGTTAACCTGAGTTCATAGCGTGCTGTGCCCCTGAACTTACCATCACGGCTTTCTTTGCGTGCATTCAGGATCTCCTCTGGGACTTACGTCGTTGATTTCGCCTCGTCGCGAATCATAATGAGCAACATCTTAAATTTTCCCTGCGGCACAACCGCGTGTGGAATATTGGCGGGGAGCAACAGCGTTTCTCCCTCATTAAGAATCTGCCTTTTATCTTTAATGGATATCTCTGCCTGTCCTTCAACGCCAATCACCAGCGCGTCAAAAGGTGCCGTGTGCTCGCTAAGCCCTTCACCTTCATCAAAGGCGAAGAGAGTAACGTTGCCTGAAGAGTTTTTGACCAGCATTCGGCTTACAACAGCCCCAGTCTGAAAGGATAACATCTGTTTCAGATTCTGCGTTTCTGTCATTGGGGTTTGGTTTTCCATTTTTTCTCCTCATTGGTTTGGGTTTAAAAGGGTTGAGGACGGCAAGAGAGCCGAGCTTTTTCCTTCACCAACCTCCTCAACCGTTACGCCGTCGCGTATATGATAGATACGTTTGAAAGTTGGAATTATTTTCTCGTCATGCGTCACGACAATGACCGCTGTATCAAATTGGCGAGCCATGTCGTTTAAGATACGGATTACGGTCATGGCTCGCTCAGAATCCAAAGGGGCTGTAGGTTCATCGGCCAAAATGACGGGGGGATGATTGACTAGTCCGCGAGCAATGGCAACACGTTGCTGTTCTCCGCCAGATAATTGGGAAGGCATGGCTTTAGCTCTGTGTTGAATGTCCAGAGCAACAAGCAAATCCAGAGCCTGCCGTCGGGCTTCTTTGTTTGGAACACCCGCCAACATGGGCAACAAGGCAACATTGTCTGTTACATCGAGAAAAGGAATAAGATAGGGAGCTTGAAAGACAAAACCGATCTTATCCCGTCTCAACGCACGCAGGTCTTTAACATTCCATCCGTCACTATAAATGACTTCATCGCCCAACGTCATCTGTCCTGCCGTCGGATCGATGACAGCGCCCAAACATTTCAGAAGTGTGCTTTTCCCTGAACCAGAAGGGCCGATCAAGCCAACCACTTCGCCTGAAGACACCTCCATATCTATCCCTTTCAGGGCATCAACCGCCGTTTCGCCTTGTCCGTAACGCTTTTTTAGCCCTTGGATTTGGATTCCCGTTCTCATGATCCTAGCCTCCTATCGCTTCGGCAGGATCAACTTTAAGGGCTATGCGTATGGCCACCGTGCTGGCAAGTACGCAAATAATCATAACAGCGAAGAACCCCGCGATGGAATCCATGGGCACCAACAAGATATATTTTGGAAAATAAGGCGCGGCATAAGTTGCCGATATTTTCCCAACAACAAATCCGATCAATCCCAAAGCAAGGGCCTGTTGAAGGATCATCGCTGCAATGGTTCTGTTGCGCGTCCCAATGAGCTTTAAGACGGCAATCTCACGAATTTTATCCATCGTCAGCGTATAAATAATAAAGGCGACAATCGCGGCGCTGACAACAGCAAGAATGACAAGAAACATCGCAATTTGTTTAGCTGATGTTGCAATAAGTTTTCCAACAAGAATCTCTTCCATCTCTGCTTTCGTATAGACGGTCAAGCGTTTCCAACGGCGAATGGCTTCCGCAACGTCGCGTTGCGCATAACCTTGTTTAACGGTTACCAACACGGCATTGACAAAGGTGTTCGTGCTTTGAGAGGAAATCACGGCATCCAGAAGGCCAGGCACATTCGGACGATTAAAAGAGGGGTTGTTTTCCGTCCGGTGACGTCCTTGCCAGATAGCGTCGTTATCTTTTAGAAACTGCGCCTCTTGGGCATCTTTCAGGGGAACAAAAATCATGGGGTCGCCGCTTGAAGAGACCATCCGCCTCGTTAGCCCAACAACCTGATAGGTGTTTCTTCGTATAGAAATCTGATCCCCAAGATTAAAGCCCGTGGCAATATCGGCAACGGCTTCATAATGTCCCCTTGTAATTTGCCTTCCAGCCACAAGATAAGGGGGCCATCCGAGCGTGCCATTTGGATGGCCTGTCGCAATTCCAACGACCATGGCGCGAACATCCCTTGCGCCTTTTCGCACTTGCATCGTCAGATAAGTAACATTCGCGGCCTCAGAAACACCCTTCATAGCCCTCAAACTGCGATAAACATCATCGTTTAAGTTAGAGGCCTCGGCATAAGGGCCAAGCGTCCCCCTTTGCACGACCCACATATCAGCGCCACTATTATTAAGAAGGGCCCTCCCGTCATCAACCATACCGCGATAGACGCCAGCCATAGTTAGCGTAACGCCAATTAACAAGCCAAGACCAATACCGGTAAAAACAAACTTACCCCACGAATGAAGAATATCTCGTCCAGCAAGGCTTATCATTTTCGAACCGTAGGTATTTCTTGAACGATGCGAATGCTATGGTGCTGGGACAAGGGCTTCTCGCTATATACGACGATTTCTTCCCCCTCCTTAATTCCCTCCTGCACCTGAACGTTTCCATCAAGATCAGACTCTCCCAGCTTAACAAAAACAAAAGACAAGTGGCCTTGCTGTAACGTCCAAACACCCGTCTTTCCCTCGTCGCGGTGAATGGCGGCATTCGGAATGACCGGCAGAGAATCCAGCGCAGGCAATTGAATGGTGATTTCCGCAAGTTCTCCTATCGGTGGTAAAGGAGAAGGAATCTCCTGAAAAACAATTTTGGCTATGGTTTCTTCTGTTACCGAGTCCGCCTTCGGTTCAACGCGATAAACGTGGCCCTTCAGCGGGCGTTCTTTTCGAGAACGTAAGACAATATCGGCAGGCAACCCTTCCGTTAAATTTTGTGTGTTCGTCTGGTCAAGGCGGGTGTTAATCCATAAGGTTTGCGGATCAATAATCTCAATAATAGGCTGTCCCGCGACAATAGTTGTCCCCGGGTCGGCATCACGAAGGGCAACTATTCCATCTGCAGGGGAAACGAGTTTGAGATTATTGCGTTGGGCAAGAAGCGCGTCATGCTCCGCATACGTACGGCCAAGTTCTTCGTTTGCAGCAACAAAAGATGCCTCTGCTATTTGTAACTCTTGCTTCTTGGTAATATACGTCTCGTCACTTGTTGCGCGAGACGCCGCCAGTTTCATATAGCGCTGTTCTTGGGTTTGCGCATAAGCGCGACGAACTTCGGCTTCATTTCTTAAGGCCTCCGCTTTTTTACGGGCAGCGTCTAAAGCTCTGATCTTGTCATCAAGATCAATCGGATCCATCTCGCCAACAATTTGGCCTGCTTTGACGAAATCACCGACATGAACATCTAGGGTTTTGATCCGTCCAGAAGACGTTGGACCAATTTTATAAGTATAACGCGCCTCAACAATACCAATACCAAAGATTGCAGGGGATATTTTTTGTGATTTAACCGTCGTGCTTGTTACCTCAACAGGAGCTAAAGGCCCAGAGCGCACGCCAACAAACACAAACAGAATAAGCAGGAGGCCAAGCACGCCACCTACGAAAAACACGCGGTGCTGAAAACCAAGCTGTTTCATGATATCCCTCTACTGATTCCGCGTCGATAAATCTTGAAAACTTTCGTCGCTTCGCGTTGCATCCGTGATAGGTCTCCCGCAATGAGCGATTGCATAACCAAGCCTTGTATCGTGCCTATAAACAAGATCGAAGCCGCCTCTACATCTAGAGTTGAGGTGATTTCACCTGCTTTTTTCCCCTTCTTAAGGATATCCTGAACCCGATGACGATAATGCTCGATGAGTTTCTGCACAACGCATTTGGCCGGTGTCGATCCAGCACGTTGTAGTTCGCCAAACATCATTCGGGGCACACCAGGGTGTTCCATCGCAAACTTGACATGGCTCATGAACAAAACCTCCAGCGCTTTCAAAGGAGAGCAATCCTCGATCGTCGCTTTGTCTATGCAGTTGATTAGTTTTTTTGCGGCCCAGTCCAACACCGCCTCCCAAATGGCCTCTTTATTCGGGAAGTGGCGGAAAAGCGCCCCTTGCGTCACATTCATATGCTCCGCAATCGCCGCTGTCGTGATTTCGCTGGGGTTCTGAGACCCTGCCAAAGTCAAAACAGCCTGAATCGTCGCGTCTTTTCGTTTGTCTGCCGAAAGATGTTCTGTTCGCATTTTCACTGCTCACCCCCGCAAGATAGTAATCGCTCACTATCATAGTGCCGGATCATGTGAATGGCAATGTCGTTGATGTTGGATTCTTTTGCTGTCTTTTTGCAGATATGCTGTCAGGACGGCTACCAATCGCATCACGTCCGAGGGCGATCCAGCCATGATGCATGGCCCACACGTCTCTATTTACTCTAGAACGTACGTTGCTCTACAACGACAACCGATCCTGACGCTTCATCCGCAGACAAGCAATGGGCCCTGATCAATAGACCTCCCCACGAGCAGTTTAACGAAGGTTTCGTAATATACTTTACCTCAAGATTAAAGCCGCGTTTTTTTGAGCACTGCGAACAGCTTTTCGATTTTTCAATACTTGCAATGACGCGCCAGAGTGCTCTTTTGTTTTTTGTTTTTTGCCCGCGAGAGAAGCTTGTCCATTGTTGCAAGCTAAAAAAAACGATCCGCGCCCTTTATCACGGTTTAAGAGGCGGAGGCTTTTTCCCGCCGCAATCACCGTTTTTGCCTGTTTTTGTGTATTGAGTGTATTCAACTTCCGGAAAATAATCGTCGCCTTCCAGCCCTTGTGTTTTGACGATATGTGAAGCCAGACGCGCACGCGACACGGCAGGACATAAAAAGGGCAGCAGATAGAGATCAAGGATGCCGTCTTTAGGATTTAACAAATCTTCTGTTAATGCATCGAGATAAGCGGCCTTATCGGTTTCTTCCCACGCCACGCTAAACCCAGCCCGCTGTGCTAATTTCGTGTGAACGGTCAAAATAGTGCGCCCGTTTCCATCGAGAAACGGATGGGCATGAGCAAGATAGGACATGACTTCGCCGGGATGGCTCTTCATCCTTTCCATATCCTGTCCGAGTTTCAGGGCATATTCGATAGCTTGAGCCGCTTCATCCGGATGTGCAAAGAACACGCCGCCGCGACTTACGGCAATCTCAGGAACCGTTTGAGCGCGATCCTGTCCCGCCCAAGGATAGACGGACTCGAAAAGGATTTTATGCGTGTTCAAAATATCGGGATAATGAAGGATCGAAGGTTTTGACAGGGTTTCAAGGGCTTTGTGGATATTGGCCTTGAAGGAACGATGTTCCAAATCCCTGACGATCCTTTGATCTTTCTCCTGCGCGAAGTTTCGCAAATAACCACGCGATTCAAAATCGTCAAATGGATCAAAACTCATGGGCGCGTATCCGGCGCATATTTTACGCTGCGGAGATAGTTAGCGTGCAAAAGCGTCGCTTCTTTCCCCTCGACGCAACCAGAACGTTCCAACTCAACCAATAAAAGCTCGACAGGATCGAGATTAACCGTATCGCCGGACAATTGGGTGATTTGCTCGGCCAAGGCATCGTATCCGGTTTCCCGATACGCAATGCCATGCTGCCGCGCCAAAGAACGGATGGCGTCTTCAGGAGAGCCAATAGATTGATGCGTTGTCGTGCCCATACAAAATGTCCTTTCGCGATACGGCGGATTTTATCATAAACATCTGAAAATACGTTAATGAAAATGCTTAAAAATACGCCCAAAATAAAGGTGTAAGCGCCCGTCAAAGCCAAGCCCAAAAGGCAAAATCTTATGTAAATTCAACACATCTTGCCTATGCTGAGTTCTAACCGTATCTATCAGGGGGCGATGATCACATGACGTCCCTGCCGTGACCCAATGTCCTAAAAATCGAGCTTCAGCTCGCCAGAGATTTGTGAAACGCCCCAGCGTTTAACACAACGCGCAACTTGCGAGCAACTTTTGTCTTGTTAAACATGCGGTCTGACAAGTGCGCGGGGGGTGCTTTACCGGGTAGCACATGCAACCGATTACACTGCTGTTCATTTATGCAGGGCGAAGTCTATTTAGGAGCAAGGTGCGTTCACAATAGGGCTTAACTCTTTACAAAAATGAAAAAAGAAGTAGGCTCATCACAACTGCATGCAAATCTGCACACAGCTCCCGCCTTGATCTTCTCGGCTCCGACAAAAGAACAGGCTAACATGAAAATCCGTATCGTTCTGCCCGCTATCATTGGGCTTTTGGCTCTTTTTGTCTTTGGCCTTGCCGCGCAAAGCGCACATGAGGCCTATGGTGCCCGACAGAAAGCGGAGCGGTTTGTTCAGACGGACAAAATCAGTGCAGCTCTGCTAAAAAGTGCTGGGGAATGGGCCATTGAGCGTGGGGCAACCAACAGGGCGCTCGCCGCGGCAGCTACCGCCACAACTGAAGATAATGCGGCGATCCAGTCTCACCGCAAGGCAGCGGATGAGGCTTTTCAGGATGCTTTGTCTTATCTGGCACAGCTTGATCGCCTCAAAACAAACCCGGCCCTTGCCGAATCAAAAGAGGCCTTTCAAAACCTTCAGGAGATGCGGATCAAGGTTGATGTCTATATAAGAAAAAGCAAAGATGAAAGGGATCAGGGCATTGTTTCTGGTTGGGTGCCGCTTATTACCAAAGCCATTGATAAGACGGCTTTGCTTCGGCAAACACTAGAAACAATTGAGCGCGCCTCGTCCCCGGAAATTATGCAGCTTGTCGCGTTACGCCATATGGCGGCAGAGATGGCGGAATATGCTGGGCGCGAGCGTGCACGTGTCTCGGCCATTATCGAGGCACATCGCGCGATGAATACCAGCGATCTGAGTGCTCTTGCGGTTGGGCGCGGCCATATTGAGATGGCGTGGAATTCCATCAGCATCTTAAGAGCCAGCGCCGATGCGCCGGAAACGGTCAGATCCGAGATTGAGGCCGTCGAGAAGGCCTATATTAAGGATTATTCCGCACTGCGCTCCGACATCTTCGCGGCAAGCGATAAGGGAGAATATCCGCTCGACAGCAAGGCCTATTTTCAGAAAGTAACGGAAGCCATTAACTCTATTCTCAAACTATCAACCGAGATGGGCAAGGCAAGCACAGACCTTGCGACAACCAAGGCCAATGAGGCTTGGGGCGCGTTTGCGTTGGCCATAAGCCTTCTTGTGACAAGCCTTTTGCTCTGCTCCGCAAGCTTCTGGGTTACGCTACGTCGTATTGTTGGCCCCTTATCACAAATGACGCATGAGATGGGACTTTTGGCTGATGGAGATAAATCTGTCGAGGTCAGCGGGCTTTCTCGCACCGATGAAATCGGTGCCATGGCCAAGGCGGTTGAAGTGTTCAAAGAAAACGCCATCGCGATGGACAAGCTGCGAGACGAACAGGAAGAACTGAAGCGTCGCGCCGACGCCGACAAGAAAAAAGCTTTGATGAATCTTGCGGACAACTTTGAGTCCAGCGTCAAAGGTGTCGTCCATATCGTTTCTTCCGCGGCCACTGAAATGCAAGCGACCGCGCAGACTCTCTCCAACACCGCCGAGCAAACAAGCAGGCGCGCCTGCACCGTTGCCGCAGCTTCCGAGGAAGCAACAACAAACGTTCAAACCGTTGCAGCTGCTTCGGAAGAGCTTAGCGCCTCGATTTCGGAAATTGAAAACCTTGTAACCAGAGCAGCTCAGACAGCGGAGAATGCAACTTTAGAAGGGCAACGGGTTGATGTAATCGTTCAAAACCTCGCGCTCTCAACGGTTAAAATAGGAGAAGTTGTAAAGCTAATTCAGGACATTGCTTCGCAAACCAATCTACTTGCCCTTAATGCGACGATTGAGGCAGCGCGTGCAGGCGAGGCTGGGAAGGGATTTGCCGTTGTTGCGTCAGAGGTCAAAACACTAGCAAACCAAACAGCAAAGGCGACGGAAGAGATTACAAGTCAAATATCTTCTATCCAGACTGAGACAAACTCTGCCGTTGAGAGCATTCGCGGCATCACCTCGACCGTGTCTGAAATCAGCAGCATTTCCTCAGCCATTACAACTGCCGTCCAGCAGCAGGCGGAAGCGACCCAAGAAATTGCCCGCAATGTCCAGCAAGCGGCCCAAGGCACAACACAAGTATCGCATGACATTGTATCCGTTACTGAGGCGGCCAATGACACAGGCGCGGCGGCGACCCAAATGCTTGGTGCCGCAACAGAGCTCTCAACTCAATCTTCAGCCCTGCGACTGGAGGTCGATAAATTTGTAGAAACGGTTCGCAAAGGCTGATTTGCGGCTGGTACGCTTCGTGATTACAGCTCAACGCTTAAATCACCAGTTGCCGTGCTACTACAGGCGAGTACGTAGCCGTCTTTTATTTGCTCCGGCGTCAAGGTCGCCTCGCTTGTGGAAATGACGTTTCCTGATGTCACTTTGCATTTACATGAGCCGCACACGCCAGAACGACACGCTCCGATAATGGGAAGCTGCCCTTTTTCCATGGCATCAAGCAGGCTTTGTCCTTGGCCAATTTCGACGGATTTTCCGAACGTTGGTGCAGTGAGCTTCCACGTTTCTCCTTCCAAACATGAAGTAGGGCCGTTGACTGCTGTGAAGCTTTCCTTGAAAAGGCAATCGCGTGGCAAGCCGATTTCGAGAAGCCAATTTTCCACACAGGTCATATAGGCTTGGGGCCCACACAAATAAGCTTGTACAGCTGAAGTGTCCGGAACAAGTTTGGCCAGACATTCTTTGGTGAGTTGCCGCGGGGCAGCATTCTCCTTTGAGCCATCATCACGTTCAAGTACCAACTCAAGCATAAAATTGGGATGTTTTTGCGCTATATCCTGCAGCTCTTCTCGAAAAATAACATTCACAAGATCACGTGCGCTGTGGATAAATTGAATTTTCCTATCATGGCCTGTGTCGAGCAGCCAGCGGCTCATCGACATCATCGGCGTGATGCCACAGCCTGCGGAAAGCAGAACAACTTCTTTTGGTAGGGCATCTTCCCGAAGATAAAATTGCCCCATAGGGAGGCTAGCATCGACTGTGTTGCCTTTATGAAGATGATCATGCAGCCAAATTGATACAAGACCGCCATCCACCCGTTTGACAGTGATGGCAAGGCTCGAAGGTCGCGATGGCGACGAACTCAGAGAATAGGCGCGCTGATGTTTTTCCCCTTCGATCTCGACGCCCACCAAAATAAACTGGCCGGGATGGTAATCAAAACGTGCGGGATTCTCCGGTGCAAGCACAAAAGTATCGGTGTCTGGCGTTTCCTTACGCCGCTCGATGCATCGCAAAAGCGTGTCGCCGCCCCATTTCGGGAGTGCCATATCTTCGTTTATATCATTCATGCGATCTCTATTCAGACAGAAGGGGGAAACTCTTGCGAGCCTCCCCCGCCTTGGGTAATTAAGCGGCCAGCATATCCTTTAGATCCTGCTCAGGCGTTGTGATCAGCTTGAGACCAAATTGTTGGTTCAGGATGTTCACCAAGTTAGCGGTCAGGAATCCCGGAACGGTTGGACCAACGCGAATATCCTTGATACCGAGCGCAAGCAAGGTCAGCAATATGACGATGGCCTTCTGTTCAAACCAGGAAAGCACCAACGACAACGGCAATTCATTAACGCTGCAGCCGAAGGCCTCTGCCAGTGCCAAAGCCAATTGGATGGCAGAATAAGCATCGTTGCATTGGCCAACGTCCAGCAAACGAGGGATGCCGTTAATGTCGCCGAACTCGAGCGAATTGAAGCGGAACTTACCACAGGCCAAAGTTAAGATGATGCTGTCCTGAGGCACAGATTTCGCAAGCTCTGTGTAGTAGGAACGTTCTTTCTTGTCGCCGTCGCAACCACCAATGAGGAAGAAATGTTTGATGTTGCCTGCCTTGACCTGTTCGATCACGGCTGGTGCAGCTTGCATCAGGGCATTACGAGCGAAGCCAGTCGTTGTATAATGCGGCTCCTCACCCGAGGTAAACCCGTCCATGCTAAGTGCCTTGTCGATGGCTACGAAAAAATCGCTGCCTTCGATATGGTGAACGCCGGGCCAACCGACAATAGAACGCGTATAGATGCGGTCCGCATATTGTCCAACATTCGGATCAATGATGCAGTTTGACGTCATGACAATCGCACCAGGGAACGAGGCAAATTCCTTCTGCTGATTTTGCCAAGCCGTTCCATAGTTACCTACCAGATGGGGATATTTCTTGAAGGCCGGATAGGCGTGGGAGGGCAGCATTTCGCCGTTGGTATAAACGTTGATGCCTTTGCCTTCTGTTTGTTTCAAGATGAGGTCGAGGTCGTGCATGTCGTGACCGGAAACAAGAATTGCCTTGCCCGCGACTGGTTTCATATTAACGCGTGTGGGCTCGGGATGACCGAACGTGTCCGTGGCGCCTGCATCGAGCATGGCCATAATGCGATAGTTCAGATGGCCAATATCCATCGCACATTTGAACAGCGCATCAATCTCCGCCGGATCGCCACCGAGGAAAGCCATAAAATCATGGAATATCTCTGCCACAGATGCATCCGTTTGCCCAAGAACACGGGCATGCTCCATGTAGGCCGCCGCGCCTTTAAGTCCATACAGACAAAGAAGACGCAGACCGAGGGCGTCCTCGCCGACGGTTGCCTTGTCGCGGTTCAATGCGGCGGCGCGGGAATGTGCCAGAAGGATTGCGCGATCTTCCGCCACCTTGTAGTCAGCGGCTTCTGAAAATTGTATGGGCGTAACCGCTTGTTGCGTGCAAGCCTCGATGTAACATGTCTTCAGCTTATTACGGTAAGTTTCGGCGCGTTTGATAAAGTCGATGATGCGCTTGGCATCGAAGTTCACATTGGTCAGCGTGGCAAAAAAGGCCTGCGGGACATAGGCGTCGATTTCCTCATCAATAATACCGACCGTCCGAGCGGCTTTTGCATACATTGAAACGGCCTGTAGAAGGCGCACGAGCATATCCTGAAGATCGGAAACTTCGGCCGTTTTGCCACACATACCTTGCGCATAGGAGCAGCCATTACCTTGGGGACCGCGAATAGTATGTTCACATTGGACGCAGTACATCTGATGTTCCTTTTATAGTAGGTGGAGGGCGTAAGATCATGGTTAGGACGCAAAAGCGCCCTGCACATATTGGTATTCAAGATACCATTTAACTTGAGCGAAGAATGTGGTATTGTCAACTCCAATTTAGGAGACTCCATGCGCCTATTGTCATCCACAGACTTCGCCCTTCGGGTTTTGATGTACCTTGCGGAAGATCCCAGCAGGCTAGTCAACACCGAGCAGCTCGCAAAAGACCTGAATATTTCTCGCAATCATTTGCAGAAAGTTGTGCAGTCGCTTGTCAGCGGTGAGTTCGCACACACGCTCCGCGGCGCAAAAGGCGGTGTAAGGCTCACCCAGGCGCCGAATAAAATATGTGTCGGGGCCGTCGTTCGCTGGTTTGAAGGCAAACAGGCGTTGGTCGAATGCTTCAACGCTGACGGTGGCCAATGCACACTTAAATCAAAATGCGGCTTGAGAAAAGTTCTCACCGGGGCTCAAGAAACTTTCTTTCGAGAACTGGACCAAGTCACGATTGCCGACTGTTTGAAGACCTGCATATTTACGAAGTCCTAACCCCCTTGGACATCCACTTGCGGACATCGCATTATACAGACATTGGGCTGCACGTATAATGCCCAGCTACAAGATTCACAGAGTCTCGGTAAGAGCAACAATAATGCTGGATTATCCCTTTAAGTCTTAACCATTTGTGATGTGAGAAAACTTCAGAGGATTCAACACCACATGGCTACAGTTCGTTCGAATTGCGTCTATCAATGCGCACCGATGAAATTAATAGCTTAGAGCCACCTTCTGGTGGCTTTTTGTTGTTTTGGGCGACGTTGTAATATACGGGGCAAAGCTGACAGGGACAACCAAGCACAAGTTTCCACCCATTACATGTATGGTGAACACCATCTCATTGTTCGCCTAGCTGCCTTATGGAGTGCATGGGGCGAAGCCCCTGCGACATCTGTGTGGATCTGTCACACAGAGTTGGGTTTGTGTGACAACGTCACACGACCCACTCCTTGCGAAGCCTGCAAGGGCGACTAAAATCCTTCACTGCAATCTTGCTTGGCACACTGAAGATGGGTTAAGGCAGAATGCGAAACCAACCAGCATAAGCTGGATTACGGTCATGTGGGTCAGCGATAATGCAGCCCTGTAATATAGCAGACTGCTTGTAATATAAATTGGCAAAAAGAAAACCGCGCATCCAAAGGATGGCGGTTGAGGCTAAAGACACGTATCGCTACGATGACAATTTCATACCAAAAAACATGACCTTTTTCAACGGAAAAATTATGCTTAACGTAAAATAAATTACGCATCGTGTAATACACATGTAATGTCTATTACAATTAGGTGTTGGTTAATTTATTAAAAGCATAGCACTTGATATTTGCGCTCTCGCTTATGTTGTCAAAATGCGAAATATCAGGCTATGTTACCGCATTGGAATGTATCGAACAGGGGAAATATATGGCTGAAGATGATATTCAAGCAAGAGGGGTCATTATTTCTTTGCGTGATTTTCGTGATCAAATCGATCATATTATGGAAGCAATTGCAGAAAAGAACTCTTTAAATCATGCTGAAATACAAGACTTACAGGCCCTTCTCAAGAATCTTAAATACGACCTTACAAGCGCGAAGAAGACGGGCACAGTCAGAGGTCGCAAAGGCCAACAGAATCGCTTGGAAAAAGAATACTTTGCGCCAGCGTTGGAAAAAGCAGTAGCTCACCTCACGATAGTCAGCAATTCTCACCCGATCAAAAGCCAATGGTTTTCAACGCTGTATAATGTCAGTATCGATATTACACACCCTCTCTTTGATCTTGAAAATGAATTTCCAGATAGTAAATGATGGCACACTCAAGAATCTCTGTTTCTACAAAAGATTCCTTTGCGTTCCGTCCGCCTCAACCAAGCGTAGGAGGCAGAATCTTGTGGAGATTCAACACTTCCTGCCTGCAACTGGTTCTAACTGCATCGATTAGGGGACGCCAAATATTTCTGAAAACAAAATCAGCAAGTTAGGGAGGTGCCCTATATGGGGCATGGGCACTTGCGTTGTTTATGCGCTCGCTTTATCTTTACATCTGTCTTTAACTGAAGTTGGCTTCCTAATATGGTCATTGAAACGCATAGGTTGTGCCTGCGTCCCGCATTAAACAAGGACATCCCCTTTCTAGTTCTTGGTCTTAATGACTGGAATGTAGCTCAATGGCTTATTTCTGCTCCCTATCCCTATGCCGAAACAGATGGCCAGTGGTTTATTGACTGGACAAACACCGCAGACGAAAATGGGTTTAATGCGAAATTCGTTATAGCAGACAGGAAAACGGATGAACTCCTTGGGGTGGTTACCCTTGTCTCTGAAAATAGTCGTGCCGAATTGGGATACTGGCTTCTACCTTCCGCCCAGAAAAATGGGTATATGCTTGAAGCCGTCCAAGCAACGCTGGATTACGCGAGAGAAAGTTTTTCACACCTTACTTGTTTTGCAACCATTGACCCAGCCAATTACAGCTCAGAAAAATGTCTGGCATCCAGCGGGCTAACGTTTTCCCGAGAATACCAACGAGAGAAATGTCGCCGCAATGGTAGCGTTGATACGAAGCTGTATGAGATTTTCTGGTAACTTATGAGGCGAGTTAAATGATTACAGTGATTTCCCAGTGCCCAGATTTATCCTGTCCGGCACGCCAGTTAAATCAATAGGTTAATATTGATGCCCCTATCGCCCCGTCTCTGTCATCGGCAAGTCTGTGGCGGGCAAAGTTCTTGTTAGAAAATCACAGGAACAAACCATGCGTACATCAGCAGCAGCGTGGACACAGGCAATCGCTCTTTGCGTTGCAATCGAGTGCCTATCCACAGATCTTAGTGTTCCTTGCTTCATGCTTTGAAATTTTTCTTCATCACGAATAACTGGTTTCTTCCCAGCTGGTAGACACGCAAGATATGATTTAACACTGTCTGCTTTGTTGTAGCAGTCCCTTTCTTTTTGAGTATTCTTAACCGACTCATTCAAAATTTGTAATTTTGTATTTTTTGAATCCTGTAAATCAGCGTTAAGGTTGCAGTTATACAACGGGGTGCTCCGCATAGCCTCTTTATAATCTTCGGAAAGCCCATAGTCCCAAGCGTTTTCCCCATAAACATGTCCCGAAAACACTATTGTTATGAAAACAACTGACAATATTGAAAAATATTTCCTCATTAGATTTTTCCTTTCAGTTGGAGTTAGAGTATATACCCTGATATCTTTATTCTGACAATCCGTGCCCAGATTCATCTCCTACGGCATGCCAGCGAAAAGGGTCGCCTTGTGGCGGCTTTTTTTATGGCTTCTAGGGGATGGTTGAAGACCTTTCACAGGTTTGTCGAAACTGTATGAGGAACTGTTTTGGACACCGCGATCTAACTTATCATTTGGGAAAGTGCTAAAAGGAAAATATGGTAAATATTAGGATCGGTGTTGCCAGTATCTATCTACTACGTGACAAACTCTCAGCGTCTAACCAAGCTAAGACAGCTTGATTACCTCCTCTATCCGTTCCCCCGCACCAACCCGATCACCGTACGGACTTTGGCAGGGTCGGTCGGTTTGAAGCCGGTGGCATCGGGGGTGTCAGCTCGAGCAGACATGTGGATGACGGGGACCTTTGTTCCGGTCAGAATGGCTTCTATATTCGCCGGGCGGACACCGCCACCGGCGACGATTGCGATCCGGTTGTCAGCGTGGACAAGCAATTCGCGGATATGTTCAATGTGGTCGCCAGCACAGCCGGGTTTACCGGAGGTCAGGATACGCGAGAAACCTAACTCAACGAGTTCATCAATCGCTGCCTTCTGATCAATAATCCTATCAAACGCGCGGTGATGCGTGATCTGCATCCCTTTCGCAACCGCAGCGAGTTCACTTAAAACAGGAATATCGAGTTTGTTTCCAGCCGTGAGGGCACCGAAGACGACACCCGTTACGCCAGCTTCGGCGGCATCCATGATCCCCCGCTTAAGCGCAACCAAATTCTCGGCCTCAACCCGAAACTTGCTGGGCTCGTCAAGGATCAGGCAATGGCATTGCATGGAAGAGCCGGTTTCTTTCACATGCGCCATAACAGCCTGCATCAGCTCTTTGGGCGGTGTCAGACCACCTTGATCGAGATTGACACAAAGCTCGATGCTCCCCGCGCCTGCCTGCGCCGCTATCTTGGCTCCGTTCAAATCCTCAACAACAATCTCGACCAACGGCATAAGGGGCTCCCGTTCAAACAAGTCAGGCTATCCGTCACTTTACAAGTATTTGAATAGAACTTCACTATAATATTCTTGCCGACCCCCTCTTTTGGAGGAGAGCCGTTTAACTTTGGGATTTGGTGGACCTGATCGGGATCGAACCGCCCGTGCGCGTACGCGCACAAACTTATGTTTGTCGGTTCGCGCGTTTAACTTTGGGATTTGGTGGACCTGATCGGGATCGAACCGACGACCTCGTCATTGCGAACGACGCGCTCTCCCAGCTGAGCTACAGGCCCTTCATCGAAGTGGGAGGCCACTTTATGATCGTCTCGCATGGCTCTGTCAAGCTTCCCTTGCACCGGAAACCATAAAAGCTTACGCTGAGGGCGTTAACCCCTGTATGAGTCGCATTGATGCCTGTCTTAATCTCCCTTCTTGCCGCCCTTTTGGACGTATTGCGCCTTGCCTTAAGCCTTTACATATGGCTTTTGGTTGTTGGGGCGGTACTGAGCTGGCTTTTGGCGTTTGACGTCGTCAACCCGCGCAATCGCGCCGTTCACGTGATTGGCGAATTCTGTTTCCGGTTGACCGAGCCAGTCTTGCGTCCCATTCGCAAGCGACTTCCAGCAATGGGAGGGATTGATATTTCTCCCATTATCCTGATTCTTCTGATTATGTTCCTTCAATCTTTCCTGTCCCATCTTCTGGTATCTCTATGACAGCACAAATTCTTGATGGCTTAACTCTTTCCAAACGGATCAAGGATGGTATCGGCACGCATGCGCGTGACATGAAAAACCGTCAGGGAGGCATCGTACCGGGGCTTGCCGTAATCCTCATCGGCGATGACCCCGCCAGTCAGGTTTACGTCCGCAACAAGAACCGGACGTGTGAGGAAGTGGGCTTCCGTTCCTACAGCCACACCATGCCCGCCTCGACGACCGAGCTTGAACTGCTCAAGCTGATTGCCGAGCTGAACAACAATCCTCAGGTGAACGGCATTCTGGTCCAGCTTCCGCTGCCCGACCATATCAACGAACGCCTGATTTTAAGCGCGATTGATCCGATCAAGGATGTGGACGGCTTCCATCCCGTTAATGTCGGTCGCCAGACGACTGGCCTGATGAGCCTTTCCCCTTGCACGCCATCGGGCTGTATGCTGCTGATCAATGAAGCGATGCCCGACCTTGGCGGCAAAAAAGCCCTTGTGATCGGGCGGTCCAATATCGTTGGCAAGCCGATGGCCCTGATGCTGTTGCAAGCCAGCTGCACCGTGACTATTGCGCATTCGCGCACCGAGGACCTGGCCGGTGAATGCAGCCGTGCCGATATTATCGTCGCGGCTATCGGCAAACCCGAAATGGTCAAGGGCGCATGGATCAAGGAAGGTTCCGTTGTCATCGATGTCGGGATTAACCGGACGACAGACCCGCAAACGGGCTTGAGCAAACTGGTCGGCGATGTGGAGTTTGAAGCCGCCAAGGAGCGGGCCTTGGCCATCACCCCCGTCCCCGGCGGAGTCGGCCCCATGACCATCGCCTGCCTGATGCAAAACACGCTTCAAGCCACAATGATGCAAAACGGCTGGGGCTGGTAAGCCTCACACCCACGTTTTGTTAACCTTAAATAGGGAACAAAACGTGAAATAAGCTTTATAAGCCATTAGAGACCCATACAGAGGTTTTTATTCTTCTTGCGTAGGGGGATAGCGGGCACCTACGTTCGACGCGCTGACGGCCCCTCCAAGGCCCTGCAAAGGGCATTCCCGATAGCGAGTCTCACCCCCGTTCCGTCATTCCCGCGAAAGCGGAAATCTACATGTTAAAGGAAGTCCTTTAGATCAACATGGATTCCCGCTTTCGCGGGAATGACTCAATACTTATAGTTAATTCCCTGCAACCATTCGTGATCGTCCTGAAGCCGGATTTCTCTTGCGTTAGTATTTGCAAAGTGATGCAATTATGGGTGAAGCCCTGCCCTTACGGCGCGGCAAGGAGTTTAAGATGGCCAATATCGACAATCACGGACAACCCCTTACACAAACTCTTAAAGCCGACGGCATCGTCAAGAACGATGCGACCGTTGGATCGCAAGCCATAGATACAGGCAGGGGATCGTATGCCATCTCTGTTGAAGAGCCAAACACAGAGGCCGCGCCCAGCGAACAAAAACTCGATGCGCCAGCTCCCGCGCCCAATCTTGAAGCCTTGTTGACACCGGATAAAGATAAACATCTGGATACGGTCGTCGAAGCCCTCCAAAAAGGCGACAAGACAAAATTATTCAAGCTTATGCCCGACGAAAAAGAAAAGGTTGAGGCTTTCAATAAAAACGGCAAGAACTCAAACGAACGCCGCAAAGCTATCGCGAAACTTCTGGGGGAAATGCGCCGCAAGGGGACCCTTGCCCCTCACCTCAAAGCAGCAGGTGTTAACAAGGAAACGACGGCTCACGCCCACGCCGTCGCCCAGGCAGCCGATGCACCAAAGCCAACCGCTGGCGCCAAACGCGACCCCAAAACGGGACACGTTATCTCGGCCGACAAACTGAAAGACATTCAGACCAAGAGCACTGTCTATATCCCCCAAGGCGGCATGGTTGAAGAAAATCTCCTGAAGGCCGACGGGAATACAGCGAATGTCGCCCGTCTTAAAACAACCAACCCATTTATGAAACATGGGGTCTATAACGACTTAAAAAAAGACTACGCGGTTTGGGTGGCCGCCCAAAAAGACGAAAACCTCAAGGCCGGCATGTTCAAAGCCGGTGCGGTTGCGGCACCTTTGGCAACACTCAGAAACGACCTTAACTATACAATGAAGCGCTAATAACGCCCCTTCCCTCATCAAGAAGAGCAAGGCATGGCACACGACAGGCCCTATGCAGCTGTCTTGCCCCCTTTTTATGACGACTTTTTTCTGACCCAGCGAAATGCCCAAAAAAAACATCCCTGCAAGTTTTTCGTGGGCGTTTACATGCGTCCTGCTGCTTGCTATAGAACGCCTGTAGAGATTTATACCAACGAACCGATGAAAACACCCCTTGCGTCATCGCGAGGAGCGGAGCGACGTGCGATCCAGTCTGCCTTGCCGAAGCTGGAATCAGCGTAGGCAGGTCCCCAAGTTTCAAGCAGTGGGACTGGATTGCCGTGCGCCCTACGGGCTCCTCGCAATGACGGTGGGGGATCGGGAATCCTTTCGTCGGGCCGCTAGCATAACTTATCGGGAACAGAAAAAGGCACGTCCTATGGCTTCAAACATTAAGCTTATTGCTGGCACAAGCAACCAGCCCCTCGCTGACTCAATCGCCAAGCATCTGGGCATTCCTTTGGCAAAGACCAACATTCGCCGTTTTGCGGATATGGAGGTTTTTGTCGAGATCCTTGAAAATGTGCGCGGCGAAGATACATTCATCATCCAGCCGACATCCTTCCCCACCAACGACTCCTTGATGGAACTGCTCATCATTATCGACACGCTTAAGCGCAGCTCGGCCCGCCGCATCACGGCCGTTGTGCCCTATTACGGCTATAGCCGCCAAGACCGCAAGTCCTCGCCCCGTTCGCCGATCTCGGCCAAGCTAGTAGCCAATCTGATTACGGTTGCCGGCGCCGACCGCGTCTTGACCATGGACCTGCATGCGGGACAGATTCAGGGCTTTTTCGATATTCCGCTCGACAACCTCTATGCCCAGCCCGTTCTGGTCAACGACATCCGTGAGCGTCTGTCCGTCCACGGCAAGATGCCGGACGATCTGGTTATCGTCTCGCCGGACGTTGGTGGCGTGGTCCGCGCCCGTTCGCTGGCCAAAAAGCTTGAAGCCGATCTGGCCATCATCGACAAACGCCGCGAACGCGCGGGCGAGTCCGAGGTCATGAACGTCATCGGCGATATTAAGGATAAACAGTGTATCCTTGTTGACGATATGGTTGATAGTGCAGGTACTTTGTGTAACGCGGCGGCTGCCATGATGAATCAGGGTGCGAAAAGTGTTGCAGCCTACTGCACGCATGGCGTATTCTCTGGCAAAGCCATCGAGCGCATCAACGCCTCGGCTCTTACTTCCGTGACATCTACGGATTCGATTGCGGCTACGCCTGCTGTTGCAGGTTGTGCCAAAATCCGTCAGCTCAGCGTCGCGTCGCTGCTGGCCGAAGCCATCGCCCGTATCGGTCAGGAAAGATCCGTCTCAAGCCTGTTCGACTAAGAACGGTTTAAGACATGGGCCATCCGGTCCGCCCAGCACCCCTGGAGGCTGGTTTTAACCGCTGCAAAGCATGAGCCGCGCAGCACAACTAGAAGGAAGCAAGTCATGACGAACGTCACAACTCTTGCGGCCAAGTCGCGTGAAAGTGTCGGCAAGGGGACCGCGCGCGCACTCCGTCGCCAAGAAGAAGTACCCGCCGTTATTTACGGGGACAAGACACCGCCCGTTACCATCAGTATCACCTACAAAGAGCTGCTCAATTATGTGAACAAGGCGGCTTTTCACACCACCCTTTTCGATATCGAGCTGAACGGCAAGAAGCACCGCGTGTTGCCGCGCGATGTGCAGTTCCATCCGGTCACGGATCGTCCGCTCCACGTCGATTTCCTGCGCGTTTCCGCCAACACCAAGGTTCGCGTCTATGTCCCCGTGGTCTTTTCGAACATGGACAAGTGCCCGGGCATCAAGCGCGGCGGCACACTGAACATCGTGCACCATGAAATCGAAGTCCAGTGCTCGCCTTCGAACATCCCCGAGAAGTTCGAGATCGACCTTGAAGGTTACGCCATCGGCGAAGCCGTCCATCTCGGTGCGATCACCCTGCCCAAGGATGTGACTTATACGTCCAAGGAAACGGACTATACCATCGCCGCAATCGCCGTTCCGTCGGCCCTGCGCGGTTCGGTTGAAGCCGAAACAGCTGCGGTGGCTCCGGCTGCCGATGCCAAGGGCGGCAAGGCTGCTGCGGGTAAGGCTCCTGCGGGCAAGGCGGCTCCGGCTGCTGCGAAGCCTGCGACCAAGAAATAAGGTTGTCCTTCGTGGCACAGCCTACAAAGATCATAGTCGGCCTTGGCAACCCCGGGGCCGACTATTCTTTTAACCGGCACAATGTCGGCTTTATGGCCGTCGATACGCTGGCCCACACCTTCGGCGCGACGGCGTGGCAGAAGAAATATAAAGGCCAGCTTGCGACCGCCTCGCTTGGCACACGCAGCGTCCTTCTCCTCAAACCACAAACCTATATGAACCTGTCCGGCGAGTCCGTCGGCGAGGTGATGCGCTATTACAAACTTGAGCCGCAGGATGTGATCGTGATCCATGATGACATTGACCTTGAGGCCGCGCAGGTCAAAGTCAAACAAGGCGGCGGCCATGGCGGCCACAATGGCCTGAAATCCATTGATGCACATATCGGCAAAGACTATTGGCGGCTGCGCCTTGGCGTTGGCCATCCGGGGCAACGCGACGATGTCACGAACCACGTTCTCGGCAACTTCGCCAAAGCCGACAAGGCGTGGCTGGAGCCCCTGCTCACCGCCCTGCCCGATCATATCCCCCTCCTCCTCGAAGGCGATCAAGCCCGCTTTATCGAAAAAATGAAAACCGCGCTGGCGCAATAACACGTGGCCAGCACGATCAACCCGCAAACGGATACCTGATTATGGACACTCTTTTTTCTGCCAGCGGTCCCTATTTCAGCGTAACGCTTTTCTTCGTCGGCATCCTGACGGGACTCATCGGGGCCATGGGCGGCTCTGGCGGGCTGATCCTTGTCCCTTTTATGGTCTCCTGCGGGATTCCACCGGCTCTAGCCCTCGGAACGGCGCGCTTTGCTGCCATCGGCGCGTGGGTCATCGCGTTCAAAAAATTCAACAAGGCAGGCCAGATACGTTGGAAGCAACTGCCATTTATCGCAACAATCGCCGTCTTTTCCGGTGCGTTGGGAACCTGCCTCATCATCGAGATCGACGAGCAATACGTTTACCCCATCGTCGGCACCTTGCTTATTCTTGTCTCTCCACTGGCCCTTCTAAAAAAGGACTTCGGGCTCGTCGCCAAAGACATGGGCCAGAAATCAACGATCCTCGGTTACCTAATCTATGCGCTTGTCATGATTTATGGCGGCTTTTTCGGCGCGGGTACGGGGATCATGGCGATCTTTGTGCTCGTAACGTTTCTGGGGTTCCGCGCCTTCGAAGCCCATGCAACAGAAATCACGGCATGGATCGTCATGTCCGTTATCTCTTCAGCCATCTTCATTTATCACGACAAGGTGAATTACAGCTATGCGCTGATCATCTTCCTGAGCATGGCCATCGGGAGTTACATAGGTTCCCACTTTGCGCTTAAAGGAGGCGACAAGTGGATCAAAAGGATTGTCTGCCTATTTTCCTTCATCATCGGCATCAAATTGCTTGTTTGGGGCTGATCCACGAAACACAGGACAGCGAACCTGATTAAAAAAAACCGCGCTGGCTACGTTATAACGCCAGACGGGACGGTTTGGCGACGAGTTGCCTAAGCTGCGAAGGGTCAGAGATAATCCAATCGGGATTGGCGGCAACAAGTTCGTGTTCGTCGCCATAGCCCCATGTCACGGCGACGCTGCGAATACCGTTGGCGCGCGAGGCCTCGACATCATAACATCTGTCCCCGACCATAATAACGCGGCTTGGATCAAAGCCACTGCCCGCCAAAGCCGAGGCGATCAAATCTTTTTTACTGGTATTCACGCCATCTCGCGTCGCGCCATAAATCGAGGAGAAAAAAGACTCGATATCAAAAAGGTTCAAAATCGGCTGGATAAGCTCGACCACCTTGCCAGAGACAACGCAGAACTCAATCCCACTACTTTTAAGCTCGATCAGCATGTCATAGATGCCGTCATACAACCGGTTGTCCGTCAGCCCGCCGCGCAGATAGTCATAGGAATAGAAATAATGATCAACCGCCTCTTCAATGTGTGAAGAGGGCAAATACTCGGCCAGATTCTTGCGCAAGGGGGACCCGATAAAGCTCAGCATCGTCACTTCGTCGGGAGGCCGAATAGCCATAGCCTTAAAGGCATAGGTATAGGCCTGTATGATTCCATCAGCGGAATCGGTCAGCGTTCCATCAAGGTCGAAAAAGAGAGCGTTCACGTCTTCCATGGTTTAGCCTCAAGCTGTATGCGGCCATTTAACCGGAATTCGCAGAATTTTTCAATCGGGGAATTTAGAATGGTTTCATACTGAGGTGTGTCGCCATCAAATGCAGGACAGCACATCATTTGGCTGACGAAACAGATAATCCGGCGCAGCGACTCGCAGTTCTTCTTCCCCGCCATATCCCCAAAGCACACCTGCGCAAGCGATACCAGCTTCCTTCGCGGCTTCGATGTCGTGGCGTCTGTCGCCTATCATCAAAGTGGAGGCTACATCAAAACCGTTCTCAGCCATCGCGCGACGGATCAGGTCAGTTTTGGTGGGGCCGCCTCCGCTGGGGAGAATGCCATAGGTCTTCTTGATAAAAGCGTTCCATCCGTAATGAACAACGATCTCCTCGGCCACATCATATCGCTTATTGGTAGCGATACAGCACGGAATCCCCTTTTCGTTGAGGGACAACAAAAGCTCGTTAATGCCGTCATAGACCTTTGTCTGCTCCACACCTCGGCGCATGTCGATCATACTGTGCCAGTAATAAGCTACTGCCTGATCAACCTGAGTTTCAGGAATAAATCGGAGCAAATTGCCACGCAGAGGCGGGCCGATAAAAGACCGCAAAATGGCATCAGAGGGCGTTTGAACCCCTATCTTCTCAGCCACATACCGATAATTATTCATAATCCCTTCGGCTGAATCAATTAACGTCCCATCCAGATCGAAAACTATAGCCCTAAAGCTTTTCATGCTCTATAAACCCCGTTTCAGCGTCACATATGAAGGTTCTATAGCATGGGTTTCAATTGCGGTATAGTCGGGCTGCCCAATGTCGGCAAGTCGACCTTGTTCAACGCTTTGACCGCGACGGCGGCGGCGCAGGCGGCCAATTATCCGTTTTGCACCATCGAGCCGAACGTGGGCCGTGTCGGCGTGCCGGATACGCGGCTGGATACGCTCGCCAAGATCGCGGGCTCGGCCAAGATCATCCCGACCCAGCTTGAGTTCGTCGATATTGCGGGGCTCGTGCGCGGCGCGGCGAGCGGCGAAGGGCTTGGCAACAAGTTTCTGGCCCATATCCGCGAGGTGGACGCCATCATCCATGTGCTGCGCTGTTTCGAAGATGGCGACATCACGCATGTCGAAGATTCCATCGACCCGATCCGCGATGCCGAAACCGTGGAGACGGAGCTGATGCTCGCCGACATGGAGAGCCTTGAAAAGCGCGTTTATAACGCCCAGAAAAAAGCCAAGGGCGGCGACAGCGAGGCGAAAGAGCAACTGGCCGTTATGGAGCCCGCACTCAAGGTTTTACAAGAAGGCAAGCCTGCGCGCGTTCTGATTGAAACGCTCTCGCCCGAACAAGCCGCCATCCTCAAACAGTTGCAGCTTGTGACCTCCAAGCCCGTTCTTTACATCGCGAATGTCGCGGAAAGCGAAGCGGCGACAGGCAACGCGCTGTCCGAGAAAGTCGCCGCAAAAGCCAAAGCCGAGGGCACCGAATGCGTCGTCATTGCCGCCGCCATTGAGGCCGAAGTTTCCACGCTGGAATCCGACGAAGACAAGAAAGAGTTTCTGGAAACACTGGGCCTGAACGAACCGGGCCTGAACCGCATCATTCAGGCAGGCTATCGCCGCCTTGAGCTGCTGACGTTCTTCACCGTCGGCCCCAAGGAAGCGCGGGCCTGGACGGTGCGGCGCGGCTCCACCGCTCCGCAAGCCGCAGGCGTGATCCACACGGATTTCGAGCGCGGCTTCATCAAGGCTGAAACCATCGCCTTCGATCATTTTGTCGAATGCAACGGCGAGGCCGGAGCCCGCGAAGCAGGTAAGCTACGCCAAGAAGGCAAGGAATACATCGTCCAAGACGGCGACATCTTCCACTTCAAGTTCAATGTCTAATCAACCTCAACGACAACCTAACCAAGAGACGACCCATGGCCGGACATTCACACGCAAAAAACGTCATGCACTCCAAGGCGATCAGCGACGCCAAGAAGGGGAAGATATTTAACAAGATCGCCCGCGAAATCACGGTGGCTTCACGGCTTGGTGCCCCCGACCCTGCGCATAACCCCCGTTTGCGTGCCGCTTTGGCCGAGGCCCGTGTCAAGAACATGACCAAGGACCGGATCGACCGCGCCATCAAGTCGGGCCAGCCCGGATCGGATGACAAGGGCACGTATGAGGAAGTGCGCTATGAGGCCTATGGCCCCGGTGGCTCCGCGCTCATCATCGAAGGTCTGACCGACAACCGCAACCGCACCGCCGCCGAAGTACGCACCGCCCTGTCCAAGAATGGCGGGACGCTGGGCGAAAGCGGCTCGGTCAGCTTTATGTTCGATCGCCTCGGCGAGATCGTTTATCCGGCCAGCAAGGCCAGCGCAGACGAGATGTTTGAAGCTGTGATCGAAGCCGGAGCCGACAATGTCGATTCCGAAGAAGACGCGCACTATATCACGATGACCGTCGAAAACTTTGGGGTTGTCCGCGCTGCGCTTGAAGCCAAGTATGGCGATCCGTCCAGTGCCAAGCTGGTCTGGTCTGCCAAAGACGACCTCCCCGTCACCGGCGATGCCGCCCAAACGCTGCTCAAGCTGATCGACATTCTGGAAGACAATGACGACGTCCAGAACATCTTCGGCAACTATGAAATCAGCGAAGCCGATCAGGCGGCGTTTAAGGGGTAAGGCCCGCCCCAGACTGCGCATTGCGAGAAGGCCTTGGCCGACGAAGCAATCCAGTCCTGCCAGTGGAAACTTGGGGGCTGGATCGCCTCGTTGCTGCGCTCCTCGCGATGACGAGATTCTCGTTAACAAATCCTCGGCAATTGTTCCCCTGCCAGCCAATCCACCATACGGCGGCCACCGAGGGTCGTTTGCATTTCGACAAAATGCTGGTCGTCTTTGACGACGCGCCCGATAATCGCGGCATTGCGGCCTTCGGGGTGGACGCGCATCATGGCCAGCAACGGCTCGGCCTGATCACAGGGGCAGAAAGCGATCAGTTTTCCCTCATTAGCGATATAGAGCGGGTCGAGACCGAGAATTTCGCACACACCGCGCACGGACTCGCGCACGGGGATGGCGACCTCGTCCAGCAACATGCCGACACCTGCCGTTTGCGCCATTTCGTTCAGGGTTGTCGCAAGGCCCCCGCGCGTGGGATCACGCAGGGCATGCAGATCGGCTCCCGTTTTGAGCATCGCGTCAATGAGACTGTAAAGCGAGGCACTGTCAGAGAGAACGGGCTCGTCAAAGGTGAGGTTCTCACGCGCCGCCATCACCGCGACTCCGTGATCGCCCATAAAGCCGCTGACCAAAATCGCGTCGCCTTCCTTGATATTCTTGGCCGATAAATCCAGCGAGGCATCATAAAGGCCGACGCCCGACGTATTGATAAACACACCATCGGCTTTACCCTTTTCGACAACCTTCGTGTCGCCTGTGACGATCTGAACACCGCAGTGCCGCGCCGCCTCGGCCATCGACTCGATGATCTCGGCCAACTGGGCAAGCGGAAAGCCCTCTTCCAGAATAAAACCTGCCGAGAGCCACAGAGGCCTCGCCCCGCACAGAGCGACATCGTTCACCGTGCCGTGGACGGCGAGTGAGCCGATATTTCCGCCCGGAAAAAAGAGCGGCGAAATGACATAGCTGTCGGTGCTAAACGCGAGGCGCGAGCCTTCATGGTGAAGCAGATGGTGATCCAGTCGCGCCTGATCGTTCGCTTCGGCCAGCGCGGGATTGTCGAAGGCGCGGGCAAAAAGCTGCTCGATCAGCTGGGCCATCGCGCGGCCGCCGCTTCCATGCGTCATATCCACGCGCCCATTTTTCAGATCAAGGAACCTATCGTACTTTTTCATGCAATCTCCATTTACGAAGAAAAACGGGTTTTCCTCTCCCCTTGGAGGGAGAGGATAGAAAAGCTTGGTCTTGCGTCAGCAAGGCCTTAGCTTTTCTTGGTGAGGGGGAATGACGCCGCTGCGGGATTCTCCCCCTCTCTTGCAAAATCTAAGACTTACTTCGTAAGCCTAAGATTTTGCTTTCTCCCCCTCCAAGGGGGGAGAGATAAAATAGGCAGAAAACTTTTATATCTGCTCGCCCCCACCACGTCTGCGGCCATAGGCATAATGCGCGGCGCAGCCACCTTCCGAGGACACCATGCAGGCACCGATGGGGTTTTCGGGCGTGCAGACGGTGCCAAAGAGTTTGCAGTCCTGGGGCTCCTTCGCACCGCGCAGGATCGCGGGACACTGGCAGGCAGGGTTTTCTTTGACAGCACCATCCGCAAGCACAAAACGCTTTTCGGCATCAAAAGCAGCGAACGACTCTTTGAGTTTCAGGGCACTGTTGGGAATGAAGCCGAGGCCGCGCCATTCAAACGTGTCGCGCAGCTCGAAGACCTCGTCCATCAGCTTTTGCGCCTTGACGTTGCCTTCGGGCACGACGGCACGGCTATATTCATTTTCAACGTCCGCCCGCCCCTGCTTGATCTGGCGCACCAGCATCAAGATGGCTTGCAGAACATCCAGCGGCTCGAACCCCGTAATGACGACGGGCTTGCCATAGGCCTCGGCAGCGATAGCGTAAGGGGCCGCGCCAATAATCGCGCTGACATGCGACGGGCCGATAAACCCATCGAGCGGCGGCACACCGTCCGCGCCATCCTTGCTAGCATCAAGCAGCCACTTGAAAGCGGGCGGCGTGAGCACGTGATTGCAGAAAACGGAAAAGTTCGTCAGACCCATGGCCTGCGCTTGTTTCAACACTACGGCGGTCGGCGGGGTCGTTGTCTCGAAACCGATGGCGAAGAAAACGATCTGCCGATCCGGCTGTTCTCGTGCCAGCATCAAGGCCTCATGCGGCGAGGTGATCATCTGCACATCCGCGCCCTCGGCCTTGGCCTTGAGCAGCGACAAACGCTGCCCCCCCGGCACGCGCATCATGTCGCCATAGGTGCAAAGCGTCACCTCGGGAAGCATCGCCAACCGGATAGCCTTGTCAATCTTGCTCATCGGCAGGACACAGACGGGACATCCGGGCCCGTGGATCATCTTGATTTCAGGCGGCAATAAATCCGGCAAGCCAAAGCGAAAGATGGCATGCGTATGCCCGCCACAGAACTCCATGAAACGAAAGGGCCGGTCCGGTGAGCGAACGCCTTTCACTTCCGCTTTGATGGCGGCGGCGAGGGTCAGGGCTTTGTCGCGGTCGCGAAACTCGGTGATGTATTTCACGCGCCACTCCCTTTGGCCAGATGGCGGGCTCCGGCGGCATTGTATTCGTCGAACAGCGCGAGCGTTTTGGCGGCTTCGTCGGGGTCAAGTTTGGAGAGCGCATAGCCGACATGCACGATTACATAATCCCCGACCTTACACGCCTCAACAAGCGCAAGCGAGATTTCCTGCGACACCCCGCCGACGCTGACCATCGCGCGGTCGTTTTCAAGTAAGTGGGTGATGCGGGCAGGTATGGCTAGACACATGAAGAACGTCCTCTTAACTGGAAGCAAAAGGATACCGCGCCCCTCCCGCCTTGCCAACAGATTCGGACGTGGCTTACTTCATTTCAAGCGTATAGGCATCACCGAAAAATTTCTTCTGAATCCAGCCAATCGGAAAAGGGTCACGCGGCGCACGTGTTATTTTCCCGCTGAAAGGCTGGCCGTTAAGGGTCAGAAGCTCGATATGCTGTGCCTCTTCAGGGAAAACAAACTTCAGCGTCGTTTGCTGGCCATGTTCCAAGACGGCATTCAAATCAACAGATGAGGTCGCCAAAACCTCCGTTCCCGTTGTAGCCTGACTGACAACAAGCTCCCTCAATTCGACAGGATCAAAAGCCAGATTCTTAAAACTGAGCGTCAAAATATGCTCTTTGAATCTTCTCTCTTTATCCGTTGGATCCTCGGCTTTAATCAGCTTGCAATCAACCAAGTCGGCCAAGTAAAGATCGGAAGAAGGAGCTGCGTGTGCCATGATTAATTTCTCACTGTAAACACAAGGTTCCTTTTATAACAGGCCATCCTTGCCCGCTCAAGACCCTTTATTCCGGCTATAAAACAACACACCAGAGTCACTATCGCATAGAATGAGTTATTTTATGCGGTCGCTCAGACGCCGCTGGGCTTCGCGTCCTAGGCGCGGGGCCGCTTTGCGGCACGTAGTGCGCAGCACGCTGATGATCATTTCATCTGAGGCGCGCTATATTTACTTCTCATGCCTCGCTTTCTTGCCTATGCTCCGGCGCATGGCTAAAGCAACCTCTCATTTTGTCTGTCAGACCTGCGGCGCGTCCTTCCCCAAATGGGGTGGAAAATGCGAGGCCTGCGGCGCGTGGAACACCCTTTTGGAAGAGGTGCTCAGCGACGGCCCACCCAAGGGGCTGGCCAGCACCTCACGCGGCAAAGACAAGGGACGCGCGATCTCGTTCGTCCCACTGAAGGGCGAAAAACGCCACCTGCCCCGCCATTTGTCCGGCATCGGCGAGTTCGACCGTGTGGTCGGCGGCGGCCTTGTTCCCGGATCGGCGACGCTGGTGGGAGGCGATCCCGGGATCGGCAAATCGACCCTTTTGCTCCAGCTTGTATGCAAACTCGCCCAAAAGGCTCGCGTCGCCTATATCTCCGGCGAAGAGGCGATTGACCAAGTGCGCCTGCGGGCCGAGCGTCTGGGCGTGGCGGACGTGTCCTGTGATCTGGCCAGCGCAACCTCGGTGCGCGATATTGTCGCCGCTTTGGATCATACCGAAGCGCCCCATGTCTTGATCATCGACTCCATTCAAACGATGTATGTCGATACCATCGACAGTGCGCCCGGTACGGTCGCGCAGGTCCGCACCTCGGCGCAGGAGCTTATCCGCGTCGCCAAAAAACGCGATATTGCCATCATCCTCGTCGGCCATGTAACCAAGGAAGGCACCATCGCAGGCCCCCGCGTTCTGGAGCATATGGTCGATACGGTCCTTTATCTTGAGGGCGAGCGCGGGCACCAGTTCCGTATTCTGCGTGCCGTTAAAAACCGCTTTGGCCCCACGGACGAAATTGGCGTTTTCGAGATGCAGGAACAGGGCCTTGCCGAGGTCCATAACCCCTCGGCCCTTTTTCTGGCAGACCGCCACGGCGATACGTCGGGAGCCTGCGTCTTTGCGGGGCTGGAAGGCACGCGGCCCGTTCTGGTCGAGATTCAGGCCCTCGTCGCCCCGTCCGCCTATGGCACGCCGCGCCGCGCTGTCATCGGCTGGGACACCGGACGGTTGGCCATGGTTCTGGCGGTGCTAGAGGCCCGCTGCGGAGTCGTTTTCGGCAATAACGATGTTTACCTTAATGTAGCAGGCGGCCTGAAAGTCACCGAGCCCGCCGCCGATCTGGCTGTCGCCGCCGCGCTCGTCTCCTCCCTGACTGGCGTGCCCGTCCCCGCCGAGGCCGTGGTTTTCGGCGAAATCGGCCTATCCGGTGAGGTCCGGCGCGTTGCCCAGCCTGAACTACGCCTGAAAGAAGCCGCCAAACTCGGCTTTACCCGCGCCATCCTGCCCAAAATCGACAACCCGCCGAAGGGAAAGGGGCAGTCGGGCATCCTTTCCACCGAAATCCGCCGTCTGAAAGACCTTTTGCCCCTTTTTCAAGGGTAAGCCCCTCTCTTTTCATTAGGGATGATAAAAGGAATATACTAAAAAACCGCGTCATCCCCGCGAAAGCGGGGATCCATGTTCATCCTAAGGGATACCTTCAACATTGTGATTCCCGCCTTCGTGGGAATGACTCAATTTTTATATGGCTATACAAACAGCTCAACTGCGGTGCATATAGAAAGTAAAAATTAACAAGATTTCGTTACGTCTTGGGAGAAATGTGATAGAACAACGTCTTCGCGAGTGATCCATGGAACATCAACAATTCAACAACTTTGATCTGCTTTTGGCCGCTGTCCTTATTGCGTCGGGCATTTTTGCCTTTCGGCGTGGGCTCGTGCGCGAGGTGATGGCCCTTGGAACTTGGGTTCTGGCGTCCCTTTTTGCCTTTTCGTTCTACCCCATCGCCAAGCCTATGCTTGAGGCGCAAATCAAGAACCAGATGCTGGCCGATGCCTCAACCGCTATCGGCCTTTTTTGCGTCGCCATCATCATCTTGGTTCCGCTCGGCGATTACCTCAGCAGCCTTGTTAAAACGCCGACGCTCAGTTCGATTGACCGTTCGCTAGGCTTCGTCTTTGGCATCGTGCGCGGCTTTATCATCATGTGCCTGCTTTATCTGGGCATGACCTTCGCATGGCAGGACGATCAGGACCAACCAAGCTGGATGGCTCAGGCCAAAACCAAACCTGCCTTGGCTTATGGCGTCGGGCTCATGAAAAGCCTTGTGCCGGACACAATTGAAGAGGACACGAAGAAGGTTCTGGACGAGAACCGTGACGCCGCCGAACGCGCAGCCGATGAGGCCAAGCGTCTTGACGAGATATCGACGCCGATCCCCACCTATTCCCGCACCAAAGAAAAAGCTTCGTCCTATGGCGAGGAAGCTCGCGACAAAATGAACAACCTTATTGACCGGAACGAGTAATCATGACCTTTCCCTCCGCTTCCCTGATTGACGCCACCGATGACAAGCTGCACGAAGAGTGCGGCATCTTCGGGATCATCGGCAACGAGTCAGCCAGCGCGATGACAGCCCTTGGCCTGCACGCGCTTCAACACAGGGGACAGGAAGCCGTCGGCATCGTCAGCTATGACGGCGAGCATTTCCATGCCAAGCACGCCCTCGGCCATGTCGGTGCTACCTTCGGTTCGGAAAGCATGATCTCACAACTTGCAGGAGCCTCGGCCATCGGGCATGTGCGCTATGCCACCACGGGCGAGACTTCGCTGCGCAATGTGCAACCGCTGTTCGCCGATTTCGATTTTGGCGGCTTCGGGGTTGCCCATAATGGGAACCTGACCAACGCCTATGCCTTGCGCAAAAGACTGGTCAAGCAGGGCTGCATCTTCCATGCGACGACGGATACGGAAGTCATCATTCATCTGGTCGCCATCTCGCGTGAAAAGACCGTCATCGACCGCCTGATCGACGCGCTCAAGCAGATCGAAGGGGCCTATTCCCTCGTTTGCCTGACCAAAGACATGGTGATCGGTGTGCGCGATCCCTATGGCATTCGCCCGCTAGTCATCGGCAAGCACGAAAACGGCTATGTCCTGGCCAGCGAAACCTGCGCGCTCGATATCATCGAGGCCGAGTTCATCCGCGATGTGGAACCGGGTGAAATGGTGATCCTCAGCGGCGAGAAAATCGAAAGCATCCGCCCGTTTGAAAATGTCAGCCGCCGCTTCTGTATCTTTGAATATATCTATTTCGCGCGTCCCGACTCCTTCCTTGACGGCTATTCCGTCTATGCCGCCCGCAAACAGATTGGCATGGAGCTGGCCAAAGAGTTCCCCGTCGAAGCCGACATCGTCGTGCCTGTTCCCGATTCAGGCGTGCCGACGGCCATCGGCTATGCCCAACAAAGCGGCATCCCCTATGAAATGGGGATCATCCGCAACCATTATGTAGGCCGCACCTTTATCCAGCCGACCGACCGCATCCGCCATATCGGCGTGAAGCTGAAGCACAATGCCAACCGCAAATTTATTGAAGGCAAGCGGCTCGTCCTGTTGGACGACTCGATCGTGCGCGGGACGACCTCGGTCAAAATCGTCGAAATGCTCCGCCATGCCGGAGCCAAGGAAGTGCATATGCGCATCTCCTCGCCGCCGACAAAGTACCCGTGCTTCTATGGTATCGACACACCCGAAGCCGAAAAGCTTCTGGCCCATGAGCACACCGTCGAGGAAATGGCCAAGTTTATAGGCGTGGACTCGCTAGCCTATATTTCGATGGACGGGCTTTACCGCGCTCTTGGCGAAGAGGGTCGTAACAACGCCCAGCCACAATATTGCGATGCCTGCTTCAGCGGCGATTACCCAATCTCGCTGACCGATTTTAATAACAAGGAAGGGAATGGCGAACTGTCCTACCTCGCCAAAAACGCGTCATAACGGAACACGTCAGCCACCACCATGCGTCAGCCTTCATGGAACCCCATCGCCTATGCCGCTCGGCGGCCTTGTCTTGCGATCCGTCAAAAAGTGATCCGCGCCATCCGTGCCACCTTCGAGGCGCAGGATTTTGCCGAGGTCGATACGCCCGCGCTTCAAATCTCGCCGGGAAACGAAGTGCATCTGCACGCCTTTAAGACAATCTTGAAAGACCCTCACGCCGGGCCGGACCAGACGCTCTATCTCCACACAAGCCCCGAGTTCGCGATGAAAAAGCTGCTTGTCGCGGGCGAGCCGAAGCTTTTTCAAATCGCGCACACCTACCGGAACGGCGAGCGGTCAAGCCGCCACCATCCCGAATTCGCGATGATGGAATGGTATCGCGCGGGAGCCACTACGGAGACCATCAAACAAGACTGCATCGACATCGTGCGCGCCTGTGCTACCGCTTCGGGCAAAGTTCTTTTTCAGGCCAATGGCATGAGCTGTGATCCCTTTGCCCCATGGGAGAGCCTCAGCGTCCCCGATGCGTTCACCCGCTATGCGGGCATCGACCTTCTGGCGACGGCCCCCAATCCGCAAGAGCCCGACGCCGCTTTGCTGCGAAGAGCAATGGCGCACCTGAACCTGCGCACCGCCGAGGATGACAGCTGGGACGACCTGTTCTTCCGCGTGATGGGCGAGCTGATTGAGCCTTTCCTTGGCAAAGACCGCCCAACCTTCCTGTGCGATTATCCGATCAGCATGGCGGCCCTCGCCCGCCCTCTGCCCACCGATCCAAGGCTGGCCGAGCGGTTTGAGCTGTATATCGCGGGTTATGAAATCGCCAACGCTTTCGGCGAACTCACCGACCCCGATGAACAGCTGCGCCGCTTTGAAGCCGATATGGACCTGAAAGAAAAACTCCACGGGGAACGCTATCCCATCGACATGGATTTTATCGCCGCCCTGCGCCACGGCATGCCCTCGGCCTCTGGTATTGCCATGGGGATCGACCGCCTCGTGATGCTCTGCGCAGGCACGGAAAAGATAGAGGATGTTCTGTGGCTTCCCGTCGCAGGCGGCTAATTGCATTTAGTATTATCCAAACTTAGAATGTAAAGGATCAAAACCAATTTGCATTTCTATATACAGTGTAATACGCTTTATGTAAGCAATGCCGAGAAGGCAGTATAGATACTATTGAGATATCCTTGAGGAAACGAAATGACGGATGAATATGATAATAAGAATTATGACCCTCGTGAATACAACGCCTCCCAAATATTGGGTACAGGCCCCTCTCAAATAATGGGGACAGGATACTCTCAAATATTGGGAACGGGCCCCTCTCAAATAATGGGAACAGGATACTCTCAAATAATGGCAGATACTCAAACCTCAAACACTCATTCCGCCAAAACCATACACTCAGGCAATGCCTCACTGAACGGTCATGGATCGCGCCACGGCTCTTCCAACAACTCAGGAAAAAAGTGGTGGTGGCCTTTTGGCTCCACGGCAAGTAACAACACAGATCAGGACGATGCGCGATCTGAGAAACAAACCCCGCATTCCACAACAGCCGAACAACAAGACTGGGCCCCATCCTACCGTAACATTGGTGTTGGTTTTTCAGGAGAGACAAGAATCATGACGCCACAAGGCTGGTCACGGATAGATAGCCTTAAAGAGAATGACATTATTTCTGTATGGGATGAGAGTGCCAAAAAACTTACAGCACGTCGTATTATTCAAGTGATCTCTTTTACCCCAGCCGCAATGTGGAACTTTGACGCCATTGGCCATAATCGTCCGATAAACGCAATTAAACGGCAATCCTTTTTGACCAAAACCGGTTGGTTAAAGCTGGATGAACTGGACGATACGAGCCGGGTACTGACCATCGGCGAAAAGAACGGATGGAGAAAGATTAGCCAAATCACGGAAACGATGAAATCAGATTTGGCCTTTAGTCTTGTGATGGCCGGCCAAAGCAACTTTATCGCAGAAGGCTATGTCGTAAAATCCGTACGCCCCAAAAACGACACCCAACAAAACAACGAGGATACGATCCATCTCTAACTCCACGCATGATTGTATTCCTGAGTGCCTTTACAGGTTCAGACAAACAGCAAATAGCTTTCTGGACGAAGATTACGGCAAAAGCAGGAAAATAAATGCTTAAATGCGCATGCATAGCAGTTACATGCGCATTTACCTGCATCCTAGAACAATCAACACGAAGCCTTACCCCTGCAACAACCGGCGGAGGAGATCGACATCTTCGCGGAAGGTGGGGTCGTAAGCCGACAGCTCTTCGATTTTGCGGACGGCGTGGATCACGGTTGTGTGATCACGGCCACCGAACTTGCGACCGATTTCCGGCAGGCTGCGGGGCGTGAGCTGTTTGGCCAAATACATCGCCACCTGACGCGGCCTTGCGACGGCGCGCGCGCGGCGAGCGGAGTGCATATCGGCCACGCGAATATTGTAGTGCTCCGCGACTTTCTTTTGGATTTCATCAATCGTGATGCGACGCTCGGACGAGCGCAGCACATCGGCCAGCACTTCCTGTGTCATCTCCAGCGAGATCGTGCGACCAACAAGCTGCGAGTGCGCAATGATGCGGTTAAGCGCGCCTTCAAGTTCGCGGACATTCGACGTTATCTTGTGGCCCAAAAACTCGATGACCTTATCCGGCACGGCACAGCCCATCTTAGAGGCTTTGGCTTGCAGAATGCCGAGGCGCAATTCGTAATTGGCCGGATGCAAATCCGCAACAAGGCCCCAGCCAAGGCGTGAGCGCAAACGCTCTTCGACGCGATCAAGGTCTTGCGGCGACTTGTCGGCAGAGACGATCACTTGGCGGTTGCGATCCACAAGCGCGTTGAACGTGTGAAAGAACTCCTCCTGCGTCGTGTCTTTGCCGCCAATGAATTGCACATCGTCGATCATCAGTACATCGACCGAGCGGAACTGGTCCTTAAAGGACACCGTATCTTTGAAACGCAGCGCGCGCACAAACTGATACATGAACTTTTCGGCGGACATATAGATAACGCGCCGATTGGGGAAGTTGCGGCGGATTTGCCAAGCAATCGCGTGCATCAAATGGGTCTTGCCAAGCCCCGACCCACCATAAAGGAAAAGCGGATTGAAGGTCGGCGTTTCGGTATCGGCCACGCGACGCGCAGCGGCATAGGCCAGCTCATTGGGCTTGCCGACAACAAAGTTTTCAAACGTAAAGCGCGGATCGAGCGGGGCTTCATCGCTGGCGAGTGAGCTGACCTGCGAGGGAAAGGCGGCGGGAGCCACCGGTTCCATCTTCGGCATCGAAGCGGCTTCATAAGCCCTGTCGGAAGAACCGGCCATTGCTTGGTCTTGAATCCCGCCCGCCAAGGGCGAATTGACGACAAACAGGACATCGCCTTTTTTCACAACCTGAACCCACAGCATGCGGATCACGTCGCCATAATGCGCTTCAATCCAGTCGCGCATGAAACGCGTCGGCACGGCCATCGTCAATATCGCTTGGCCGGACTCGTCCTTTGATATTTTGCCATCAACGGGCTCAATCCAGCGGCGATACGCCGTCTCGCCCAAACGGTCGCGCAGACGTTCGCGCAACTGGCCCCACGCGGCCTCAATCATCATGTCGGCGGAGAAGTCGCTGGCATCGGCAATCGATGAAGAGGAAGCTTGGGAAGAATAGTCGCTCGCCTGCTGCATGACTGCTCTAGACACCATGGGAAATCCTCACTTACTCAATCGAACCGTTGCGGGATCAGGCACGACAAGAAACGCCGCCGCAGCCTGTTTGGATATGACCTGACCTCAACGCTTTGACAAAGAAAACAAACGGAAAAACGCCGTTCGTTGCTCTTGTTTGCATCGCCGTCGAGGTGGGGGTCACAATGCCGCAAAGTGATTCGTTTTTCAATGGGTCCGAAGCAAGAACATGCAAAAAGATTCGGTTGACGTTTGCGTTTATCTCTGATCCGAAATCTCTCTGCATACCGCCTAAAAGGACAAACAAAAAACGCGCAAGATAACTTGCGCGTTTTAAGAAAGATCGTAAGGGATCAAGAAAAATTACTTAGCTTTGTCGCCAACGGCGAGCTTCTTGACGGCCTTGGCAAGACGCGATGTCTTACGCGCAGCTGTACGCGGATGAAGGATACCTTTACCGGCGGCGCGAGCCAATCCGGCCTCGGCACCAACAAGAGAAGTCTTCGCGCCATCAACATCCTTGGTGGCAACAGCCTTCTCGACGAGCTTGGTGAGCGTGCGAACCTGCGCACGGCGCGCGCGGTTCAATTCGTTGCGCTTGACTGTTTGACGGGCGCGCTTGGCGGCAGATTTATGGTTAGCCATCTTTGATCCTTTGTCCCTTACGATAGAGGCCCGCTTAGCGGGCTTTTTGTTTGTCCGGCTTCCCTGCTTTCAGGCAAAGCCACAGCGCACCGCCGCCCATCGGCGGACAGCGACGCAGAAGGGTGTTTTCTACGCAGCAATTAGCCCGTGGTCAAGGGCAAAACCGTTTCAAAACAACAAATCGCGCCGCAGCACGGGGTTTCAACACCGTTATTGGGTCTTTAGAAGGTCAACAAGGCAAAGAAAGGGATTATGAGACCGGCTTTTGATCGCCTTAATTCCAGAAAAGAACCGCTTGCGAATATATTTCGCCCGTTCCACATCCATAATTACATAGTTAATGGCTGTTTTTCGCGAAATATGTTCAGAATATGTCCTGAAAGTAATTACTAGGTCATATTAGGCGCATATTTCCGTGTAAAATAGATCGTGCTCACAGAGTTTCGGTCGTATAAGGGTACATTTTTGATGGAAAACTGGTTTTCGTTCCGCGCTATTGCTTTCACACTGACGGCAGCAGGCCTCGCTCTGCTTCCTTTGGCCGCTGAAGAAGCATTTGCGGCCAAAAAACCGCCTACCCCCGCTCACAAAAGTCATAAACCGGCTAAACCAAAAGCCCAAAAGGTCAAACAAAAAGCCCCACCGCCTAACGTCTCGCCCGAAGCCCTCGCCAAGGTCGTCAAGAAAACCGAGGCGGACCTCGATAGAAACCTCGCAATCTCCCTTCAACGCGGGATGCTTCATGAGCTTCTGCCTCTGTTTAAACAGATCGCCGACCGTGTTGGCGGGCTGACCGAATGGGATTTGGCAGCAACCTGTTACAGAGAAAGCAAGTTAGGCTTTGTTACAAGACCCCAAGCTCCACACGCAAAAAAAACGAAGAACTATCTTCAAAATGATCCCTCGGCCCTCCCCTCTCAGGCCAAGGAGCATAAAGACGCCATTCTTGACCTCCTTGCGAAGGGCCCCCTGATCTTCAAGGGCGTCGATTATGCGCGGCGTAGTGGAAAGGGGGAAAAAACCCCTATGGATCGCTTGGTTGAGACGCTCAATGCACTTGAAAAATGCAAAGGAAATCCTTCAGGCCCCGCTTTTGCCAAGGCGCAGGAAAACATAGCCCGCGTCCCCGTCTATGCCATATTGATCGGTGCCTATCACCACAAGGCCTATCTGGACCGTGCAGCGGATAAGCTGAAGGATAAAACCCTCGCCAAACTGTTCGAGGAAGAGGGCTTTTACATGGGCTGGAACGTCGGGTCCGGCATCGAGGGCATGGCAGAAGAAGCGGGCAAGCCTGCCAGCCATTTCATTTCCGACAAAAAAATCCATATTCTGGGCGGCTCCTCGGCAGATACAAACAAGCAATTGTTTGAAAAAGCTGCAACCGCGCACAGCGTGCTGAAAAATGAAATCAAAGTAGCCGTAGAGGGCATCAAGGACGCAGGACCATCAACACCAAAACATGTTGTATCCTATGCCCCCATGCCGACCCTGCGCGGTAAGCTGAAGCCCAGCGCGTATCTGGCCATGCGCTATCTGGACTTTAACTGCACGCTGTAGCATCCTAAGCGAACCAGCTTTCGACCTTGTCGCGGGAGGGAATGCCACCGCTGTGGACCATTTGATCGTCCATCATGACGGCCGGAGTGGCCATCACGCCACTGGCAACGATTTGCTGAATATCCTCGACTTTTTCCAGAGCAATCTCCTGCCCTTTCGACTCGGCGACCTGACGGACCAGATCAACGGTTGTCTTGCAATTTGTGCAGCCTGTGCCGAATACCTTAAAAGTTTTCATTTTTCCCCCATCTCTATGTTTTGCTCGCCTACGCTCGCGGGCCTGTGCCGAATACCTTAAAATTCTTCATCTTGCCCCTCCTTGCTTTTCTTGGCATACACTTATAGACCTGTTTAAAGAAAATGAAGAACCCTTTTTGGAAGGACAAAGATGAGCAAAGCTTTCGTATTTCCTGGCCAAGGGAGCCAGCAGATCGGTATGGGCAAAACCCTGCATGACAACTTCGCACAAGCCCGCGCCGTTTTTCAGGAAGTTGATGACACGCTGGACCAGAAACTCTCGACCCTGATGTTCGAAGGCGATGCCGACACGCTGAAGATGACCGAGAACACCCAGCCTGCCCTGATGGCCGTCAGCATGGCCGTGGTGCGCGTGTTGCTGAGTGAAACCGGCAAGCCCCTGCCTGATCTCGCGGCCTATGTCGCGGGGCACAGCCTTGGCGAATATGCAGCCCTTTGCGCGGCGGGGAGCCTCTCTCTTTCCGACACGGCAAGCCTGCTACGCAAGCGCGGTCAGGCGATGCAAAAGGCGGTTCCGGCTGGCCTTGGCGGGATGGCGGCCTTGATGGGTGTTGATGTCGAGCAAGCCAAGGAAATCGCAGCCGCAGCCGCGCAAGGCGAAATCTGCGCAGCCGCCAACGACAATGCGAACGGTCAAGTCGTGATCAGCGGCCACAGTGCCGCCATCGACCGCGCCATCGCCCTTGCCGCCGAGCGCGGGTTTAAGCGCAGCATCAAGCTGCCCGTCAGTGCCCCCTTCCATTGCGCCCTGATGCAGCCCGCCGCCGACGTGATGAAGGAGGCCCTGTGCCACTCCCAGATCATGCCGCCCTGCGTGCCGGTACTGCCCAACGTCACAGCCACGCCGACGCAAGACCCCGATGAAATCCGTTCGTTGCTCGTCAAGCAAGTGACAGGATCGGTGCGCTGGCGCGAGACGGTTTTGAAGATGAAGGAACTGGGCGTCAGCCAGCTTGTCGAATGCGGCGCGGGCAGCGTCCTTACGGGCCTGACCAAACGCATCGACAAAGAAATCACCGCGATCTCTTTGCAAACGCCCGAAGATATTGCTAGTTTCCTGAACCAATAATAACCAATTGGTTCGGTAGGACAGCAACAAAAAATGGGATGCCAGCCTTCGCTGGCATGACAGTTTTTTTGTTGGACAGTGTGAATCAAATTCACACTGTCACCCCAGCGAAGGCTGAGGTCCCATTTTCTAATGGCTCTATTGCCTAAATACGACAATGAAAGGACAAACAATGTTTGAATTAAATGGCAAGAACGCGCTTATCACGGGAGCCGGTGGCGGCCTTGGCAGCGTTATTTCACGCACCCTGATCGAACGCGGCGCGAAGGTTGTCATGGCCGACATGCGCCCCGACAATGTCGAAGCCCTGCAAAAGGAGCTGGGCGCGAACAGCTTCACCGTCACTGGCAATCTGGGTGAGCCGGAGATGCCCGCCAAAATCCTGAAAGAAGCCGAAGAAAAAGTCGGTGGCGGGATTGATATTCTCATCAACAATGCGGGCCTGACCCGCGACGGGCTTGCCATGCGCATGAAGGATGAGGACTGGGATCTCGTGCTGAATGTCAATCTCACCGCAGCGTTCCGCCTGTCCCGCGCCTCGCTTAAGGGCATGATGTCGCGCCGCTGGGGCCGCATCATCAATATCGCCTCGGTCGTCGGCGTGATGGGCAATGCGGGGCAAGCGAACTATGCGGCCTCCAAGGGCGGGCTGATCGCCATGAGCAAGTCTCTCGCGCAGGAAATGGCCCCGCGCCATGTCACGGTGAACTGTATCGCTCCGGGCTTTATCGTCACGGCCATGACCGACAAGCTGAACGACGAGCAAAAGGGCAAGATGCTGGCGAACATTCCGCTGGGTTATCTGGGCGAGCCCAAAGACGTCGCCGCCAGCGTCGCCTTCCTCTCCAGCGAGGAAGCCCGCTATATCACCGGCCAAACCATCCACGTCAATGGCGGGATGATTATGGTTTAACTTTATTAGACCACTTACCTAACCGAAGAAAAATGGGATGCCAGCCTTCGCTGGCATGACAGTGCTTTTGGTGGACAGCGTGAAACAAAATCACACTGTCACCCCAGCGCAGGCTGGGGTCCCATTTTTTGTTTATTTTTGTCGCAAGCAACCCACTGGGCAGCCAAAGGGACCTAAGTGACCAACGACGAGAGCAACAGCCTTCCTAAACGCGCCGCCCGCTATGCCCATGTGACACAGGCGGCGGTGCGGGTGGGCGCGAAGGCTGCGGCTTCGCGGTTGAAGTCATCCCAGAAAAAAGAGTCTTCTATCGACCCAGCCCTTTTGCGTTCAGTCCTTGGCAGCCTGAAAGGGCCGCTGATGAAGATTGCGCAACTCCTCGCAACGGTGCCCGACTTTCTGCCCGCCGATATGGCCACCGAGCTGATGAGCCTGCAAGCCAACGCGCCGCCGATGGGCTGGCCTTTTGTGCGCAGGCGCATGGCGGCTGAGCTTGGCGCGGACTGGCAGAGCTGCTTTAAAAGTTTTGAGCCACAGGCTGCCTGCGCCGCCTCGCTGGGGCAAGTGCATCGTGCGACAAGTCACGAAGGCGAAGCCTTGGCTTGCAAACTGCAATATGCCGACATGGCCTCGGTCGTCGAGGCCGACCTCACGCAACTGAAAATCCTGTTTGGATTGCTCGACCGCTTTGACGGCGCAATCCAGTCGGCGGGGGCTCCGTATCAGGAAATCGCCGAACGGCTGCGCGAAGAGCTGGACTATACCCGCGAGGCCAAAGCCTTGGCTCTGTACGGCGAGATGCTCGCGCAAACGGAAGGCGTGCATGTACCCCGCCCTCACCTGTCGCTTTCGACAGGGCGGCTCTTGACCATGGACTGGCTGGACGGCGAGAAGATGATCGACGCCACCTCCTCCCGTTCGCAGGAAGAACGCAACAGAATCGCAATGAATATGTTCCGCCTTTGGTACACGCCGTTTTATCATTACGGCGTGATCCATGGCGACCCGCATATGGGCAACTATACCGTGCGCGAGGATGGCAGCATCAACCTGCTGGATTTCGGCTGCATCCGCATCTTCAAGCCGCAACTGATCGAGGCTGTGATCCTGCTCTTTCATGCGCTGCGCGAGGAGGACAAAGAGAAAACGCACGAGGCCTTCCGCCTGTGGGGATTCACCACATTGACAAACGAGCTGACCGATCTTTTGACCCAGTGGGCGCAGTTTGTTTATGCCCCCGTCCTGCATGACAGCACGAGGCCGCTGCACGAAACCAACGACACCGCCAAGGGCCGCGAAACAGCGTTTAAAATCCACAAAGAACTTCGCCGCCTCGGCGGCATCGCGATCCCGCCCGAGTTCATCCTGATCGACCGCGCCTCCATCGGCCTAGGCAGCGTCTTCCTGCGCCTTGGGGCAGAGGTCAATTGGTTCAGGCTGTTTAACGAACTGGTGCAAGATTTCGATGTGGAGAAACTGGTGGCACGGCAGAAGAAGATTCTCGGCAACCACGGGTTGGCAGGCGGCTAACCATTTAACCACAACAGCTTGCCCTTTTAACTATAAGAGAGGCCCCGTTCGGGCTTGACGCGCCCTTTGAGTGCCAAAAATGGAAAAGCCCGAGAATCGACTCACAAAATGTCGATTGCAGGGCCGTAGATGCCTATAGGAAGCACGAAACGGAGGTGGCAGCTACTCCCCTACGTTACAGGAATAAAACCTCTGTACGGGGCTCTTAGGGGCCTCTATGGCGTTTTCACGTTTTGTTCTGTTTTCGTGATGATGTGGGGGGTTACCTGTCGCCGCAAGCAAAAACCATAAAGACCACAAAGGAACTACGTCATTCCCGCGAAAGCGGGAATCCATTTCCCAATCTATAGCCAAGATCAGATAAAACGATTGAGCAAAGAATTTCGTCTTTCCGGACAAGTGCCGAAGCCCGTTAGGGCTGAGGTGCGCAGATCCGACGAAACGTATACGTTTCGCGCGGAGGGCCGTAAGGCCCGCAGTCCGGAGGATGAAAACAGGCTACAAGCCTGTTTTCACAAACCCAGCGACTGTTTCAGAGATCGGCTGGGTTCCGGATTAAACTTTCTTTCGCCGCGAAGAGGCGTCGAAGAGAAAGTTTCTCCGGAAAGACGAGATTGTTGTTCATTTTACATAAGCCTGACTATATCGGCCAAGCCAAAGGATTGGGGATTTAAGGGAACGGTATAGTGCCTAAACGCAAGATCGCTAGATTCCGGCCTTCGCCGGAATGACACAGTGAGTTGACCGTAAAGTGCAGACCTTCTTCTCGCGCGAGGTTACCCCCTACCCCGCCCCTTCAACGCAGCCAGCACATAGAGGCGCAGGGCACTGGAAAGGTTGCCGGTGCGCTTTTTGTCGATCTCAGCCACAAGCTTGTTGAGCGAGAGACCGCGTGCCTGCGCGAGGGTTTGGAGCTCGTGCCAAAAGGGTTCTTCAAGCGACAGACTTGTCCGGTGCCCCGCGATCAGGACCGAGCGTTTGACGACACCTTCTTTGGCCGTCCCGTCGGGCCCTTCGGTTTCGGGCCCCTTAGTCAAGCGGCCTCACCATGTCTTGGGGGCGGATCAGGCGGTCATAGTCTTCCGCCGACAACAAGCCCAATTCAACCGCGACTTCCTTGAGCGTCTTCTTCTCGGCATGCGCCTTCTTGGCGATCTTAGCGGCGTTGTCATAGCCGACATGCGGGTTCAGGGCGGTCACGAGCATCAGGGATTTGGCGACAAGCTCCTTAATATGATCCTCGTTCGCCGTGATGCCGACGACGCAATTCTCGGTAAAGCTCCGCGCCACATCGGCCAGCAGCTTGATGGATTGAAGGACGTTATAGGCGATGACGGGCTTGAAGACATTTAGCTCGAAATGCCCGTTCGATCCGGCCACCGTCACGGTAACGTGATTGCCCATCACCTGCGCGGCAACCATCGTCATAGCTTCGGACTGGGTGGGGTTAACCTTGCCCGGCATGATGGATGAACCGGGTTCGTTTTCCGGCAAGCTAATCTCGCCAATCCCGCAATTGGGGCCAGAGGCGAGCAAACGAATGTCATTCGCGATTTTCATAAAGCTGACCGCCAGCGTGTTGAGCATCCCCGACGCCTCGACCATCGCGTCGCGGCTGGCGAGAGCCTCGAACTTGTTTTCGGCACTCGTGAAGGGTTTGCCCGTGATCGCGCTGATTTCCTGCGCGAACAATTCAGGGAAGCCTTTCTTGGCGTTGAGGCCTGTCCCGACCGCCGTGCCACCTTGCGCCAACGGATAAAGACGTTTGAGCGCATCACGCGCACGCTCGATCCCCAACCTGATCTGCATCGCATAGCCGGAGAACTCCTGCCCCAACGTCAAGGGCACGGCATCTTGCAAATGCGTTCTCCCGATCTTCACAATCGGATCGAAGGCTTTGGCCTTCGCGTCCAGCGCGTCGTGAAAAGCTTCAAGCGCAGGGATCAATTCATCCACAATCAAGCTCACGGCGGCAACGTGCATCGCCGTCGGGAAACTGTCATTCGTGCTTTGGCCATAGTTCACATGATCGTTCGGGTGAACGGGCTTCTTGCTGCCGATCTCGCCGCCCAGCATCTCGATGGCGCGGTTGGCAATCACCTCGTTCACGTTCATATTGGTCTGCGAGCCTGACCCCGTCTGCCACACAACCAAGGGGAACTCGTCGTCCCATTTCCCCGCATAAACTTCCGCAGCGGCAGCGGCAATAGCTTCACCAATCTTGGGCTCCAAAGCCCCCAGCTTGACATTGGCCAGAGCCGCCGCCTGCTTGACCGCGCCATAGGCCCGCATCAGGGCGACAGGCATCCGCTCGCCACCAATTTTAAAGTTAATGAGACTCCGCGCCGTCTGCGCCCCCCAATAGCGGTCGCACGGGACCTCAAGAGGCCCGAAAGTATCGGTTTCAATGCGGGTTTGAGCGGGTTTCAACTGAGGCTGGGTCATCGGTCCTCGCAAGAAATTAGACTTTGGAAAGGAAAACCGTTATAACACACCGTCTTTTTTTGACCACGAAGATTTCGTACAGTTAGACATGATGAAGAACGCTCTCTGCACTGACATGGCCCGCCCTGTGGCCCTCGGCCTTCTCCTGTTGCCGCTTCTTGCCGGTTTGGCAGGGGCTGCCAATCCCGTCAAAACGATCACGGGCTTGTCTGTCGTTCAGGACACGGGCGAGATGGTTATCGACGGACAGAAGATCATCCTGTGGGGTATCGACACGCTCGCACCGGACCAACAGTGCTGGCAAGGCGACATGGCGTGGGGTTGCGGCGAGTCCTCGATCATAGCCCTCCGCCATTTTGTCGAGGGACGGTCCGTAACCTGCGAAATCCAGCACTACGCCGACGAAGAAAGCAACGTCGCGGTTGCCAAATGTTTTCGCCCCAAGGGCTCGGGCCGACAGGACATCGCGGCCCGCATGGTCGAACAAGGCTGGGCCACCGAACGCGGATCAACCAGTGGCGGTGCCTATTACGAAGAAGAACAGGAAGCGCAAGAGTTCAAGCGCGGCGTATGGTCTGGCCGCTTCCAGTCGGCGCAAGACTGGCGCGACGGGGTCCAACGCTATTTCGGCGATACCCCTAAGCAAGGGCCTTTCATTGAACAACCCAAGCCGCAACAATAAACGCGACCTATTAGACCTCTTGCCTAACCGAAGCAAAAAAGAGAAATGGGCCCCCAGCCTTCGCTGGGGTGACAGTGTGAATTTGATTCACACTGTCCAACAAAAACACTGTCATGCCAGCGAAGGCTGGCATCCCATTTGGTTTTCTTAGTCGAGCGGTTCTTGCCGGTTATGCAAGAGGTCTATTCTTTTTTATCTCCCGCCTTCGTATCCTCACCGGCAAAGAAAAGATTGCGCAGAAAGCCGGGGGTGAGAAGGGAAACAGGGTTCACGGAAACATCGGGGCTTGAGAGCTTGCCCTTGACGGTGAAGGCCGCCGCGATCACGCCCTGACCACTGCCGCCCGTTATCACATCGCCCAAAAGCGGGATGGCACCGAGGATGCTGTTAACAAAACTGAAGGGCACCAGAGTCCCGTTCAAGTGCGCTTCGCCGCTTCCGGCATTCAGGCGGCCATCCAGATTAATCCCGACAACCGAGCCAGCCGCTTTCACGTCCGAAAAATCGACGATATCCCCCGACCAAACGAACTCGCCGCGCAGGCGGTCAAAGCTGGCATCGCCTGTGATCAGGTCGACGAAACCGAACGGCGAAACAGCACTGAGCAACCGCGCAAAAACGGGCAAGTCGGCAATCACAAAATCGTTGATCTTGACGACGCCTTTGATCGCGCGGGGATTATCCGGAAGGCTTTCGCCCCAAACGACAATCTGGCCTTTTTGCACACCGCTGCCAAACCCCATACCCTGTAACGCCGTGCCGAAATTGTCCGACTCCATGCTGAGTTTGAGCGTGCCCGCTTCGGGCATGAGCTTGATGGTGACCGGCGTGCTGCCTTGAGCGATCCCGAACAAATCCATTTGATCCCAGCCAATAGAATCGCGCTTCGCCTGAAACGTAACGGAAGATAAAAAGCCATCGTCGCTTGTATAGAGCTTGTTCAGTTTGATCGTGTAATTCTTGGGTCTGTCTTTCTCGGGGTCTTTCTTCGCCTGCTCCGCCGCTTTCTCTGCCGCCGCCTCGGCCTCGTCTTCCATGCCGTTCAGGTCAAACGCCTCGCCTGAGATTTTGATGCCCAGCGGTTTACTCAGGTCAAGCGGGCGGGTATAGCTGACTTCCGCATTGCTGCGCCCCAGCATAAATGGCTTGAAGGACAGAGCCACCAGCTTGCCACTGGCCTCGTCAAGCTCGGCGGTGCCTTTGACTTTCACGGTCGGCCCCTGAAGGTCGATACTGCGGAAAAAGAGGTTCTTACCCTTTGGGATATCCAGCGTGAACGCCAACTGGACCGGATCGCCCACCTCCTTGGTCCAGCCAATGTCCTTAAGCCGCACCGCAGCTTGCTTAAGCACCACCTTGCCCGACACCTGCGAGAAGCCTTCGCGTTGGTTGACATAGCGGATTGTCGTCGGCGTTTCACCCTGCACCTTCGCCAGCGAGTCCAGACCATAGAACAGCCCCCATTGCTCGCCCTTCAAGGTCGCGTTAATCGTCGCATCGTGAAGGGGAACATCGGGCTTGCGGCTGGCTCCGAAATGACTGGTCCAGACAATTTGCGCAGGAACGGTATTCAAGGCCGCTTTGCCCTTCAGCCCAAAGCCGTCCTTGGTCAGGTCCAGATCAAAATCGCCAGCCGTGATCGCAATGGAAGGAACCAGCTTGGCCGCGCCGAAATCCCTGATCTTGGCTTGTGCTTTCACTTCAACATCCTTGAGAAGGAGCGCATCCAAAAGCGGCATGTGCAAGGTCAGCTCACCCTCGACCGTCCCGCTGCTGTCTTCGGGATCGAGCCCGATTTCCTTGGCATAGCCCAAGGGCGGCGCGTCCAGAACTTTCAGCACTTGTTTCGCCGGTCCCGCCAGTTTGGCCGGAATAGTGATATATTGCGTGTCTTCCTGAAAATGATCCATCACCAGCGTGAAGGGCTGGAGCTTGATGTCGCCTGTATGGCCACCAAGGATTTTGATGTCCATATGCTCAAGGTCAAAGCTAGCCTCGGCACTGACATTCTCGATGGAGGGCATGCCTTCAAGGTAATTGACCGTCCCGTCCTTGGCGTACACTTTACCGCCACCGGACTCCAAAACGATATTCTCGAAATCGTTCCATTTGGCATGGCCGCGCACCGTCAGTTCACCATGCGTGAAAAGTCCCTTGGTCAGGCTTTGCACGATCCACAAACGGGCATCGGGAATGGCGACCTTGGGCCAGATTGCGCCGAACGAATCCATCGGGACATTATCCAGCTTCACCGTCGCGGTAAAGGAATTGCTCTCCAGCCTGTTGGACAGCCAGATCAGGTCTTTGGGAGTTGGCGTCTGGGCCTCAAGCGTTGCGGACAGTTTCGGACCGCCGAAATCGACTTCCGCAAGCGGGACAGAAAGCTCTTTCTTCTCCCGATCATACGAGGCTTTAAGCTGGACCTTTGCCACGCGGCACGGCGCGTCCCACAACGTTTCGTCACGAAGGAATCCTTCGCCACCTTCCAAAGCCAGAGATGCCGACGCGATATTCAGATCGCGATCCGTACTGACCGACATTTTGCCGGACAAGGGGAAATCGGCGACTTTCAAGACGTCCAGCTTCAAGCGTTGCGCGGCCAAAGTCGAAGGATTGATCCCGCCAAACGAGAGATTGATGTGATGCAGCTTGCTGGCTTCTTCGTAGGCATAAGTCATATCGAGCGTCGATTGCCCCTCGCTCGTCTCAACCAACACCTTCGCCGCGCCGTCCGCTTTGCCGTCCTCATGCGTCACGCGCAGCTCGGGCATCCGCACGGTCCAGTCTTGCCCCGTCATGCCATCGGCAACCGTCACGGCAACATCTTTGATCGCGATCACATGCCGCAGGCGCGGGTTAGCCAGTTCATCAGCCATGACTTGAAGGAAGAGAAAATCAACCGCTTCCTCGACCTGCTTCTGGTCCTCTGTTTTATCGGGATGCAACCCCGAAGAAAGGATGCCGTTTTTATCCCTGACCAACCACAAGTGGGCCTGATCGGCATTCAGTTCCTGAGGGATCAGGCGGCCACGGATCAGGCTCCACAGACGGACCTTGACTTCCAGCCGCTCGAAGCTCGCCACGTCCTTGTCGGCAGGGCCGATCAAGCGGGCCTTGTCGCACTGAAGCGACAGGATTTGCTTGCGATTGTCCCAGCGCAAAAACGCCCCGCCCGTCTCCACCCGCAATTCAGGCTCGAAAGTGGACAAAGTCGTTTGGATATAGGGTGTTATGTCCTCCGACCGCGCGGCCAACGTCGCGATGCGCCACGCAAGAATCATCCCCAGAACGGCCAGAATGCCAAACAGGGTAGCGAGCGATTTCAGGAGAAAGCGAAGAAAACGGACCATAGGCGGGGAGAATATCTAGAACCACCGCGTCTGTCATGTAAAATCGCCCCACGGCACAACCCAGAAAGCCATTTAGTTTCACACCGTTAGTATGGTATAGTGCGATAAAAGAAGTTATTACGACGTTTGAATGAAAGATTACTTTTCCTCTCCCCTTGGCGGGAGAGGATGAAAAAACTTGGGCTTAGCGAAAGCTAAGTCCATAGTTTTTACTGGTACGGGGGTAAAACACTGTTGGTCATTACCCCCACTCTTGCAAAATCTAAGACTTACTTCGTAAGCCTAAGATTTTGCTTTCTCCCCCGCCAAGGGGGGAGAGGTTTAATTTGGGAATCCCTTAACACGGCTTAATACATGAACTTTTTATCCCCTATCGTCCACCCGACACCTGAGAACATCGCCAAGGCGGCTGCTTTACTTCAAGCTGGCAAGCTGGTGGCTTTTCCAACCGAGACGGTCTATGGCCTCGGCGCGGACGCGACCAATGACAAGGCCGTCGCTTCTATCTATGAGGCTAAAGGCCGCCCGCAATTCAACCCGCTGATTATCCATGTCTCCGAGGCCAGCGATCTGCACCCCTTCGTCGTCTGGAACGACAAGGCCGAGTTTCTGGCGGGCATCTTCTGGCCCGGTCCGCTGACCTTTGTGCTGCCACGCAAACCCGATGCGCCGATCTCGCTGCTTGCCAGCGCAGGGCTGGATACGCTGGCGGTGCGCTGTCCCCATCATCCTGTGGCGCGTGAGTTGATCCTTAAAACGGAACTGCCCATCGCCGCCCCCAGTGCCAACAGCTCGGGAAAGCTTAGCCCGACGCTCGCCGCGCATGTCGCCGAGTCGCTGGGCGATAATGTCGAGATGATCCTTGACGGCGGCCCAGCGCATGTAGGTGTCGAATCCACCGTCCTCGACCTGTCCGGCGATGTCCCGACCATCCTGCGCCATGGCGGCGTGACGATTGAGGATCTAAGCGCACTTATCGGAACGGTTCGCTGCGCCCTGCACGATCCCATGGCTCCCAAAAGCCCCGGCATGCTGCTCAGCCACTATGCGCCGACCCTGCCACTCCGGCTTGGCGCGACGGAGGCCTCGCCCAGTGAAGCCTTCCTAACTTTCGGTGATGACACAGCGGCCAAAGGTGGAGCCAAGCGCATCAATCTAAGCCCCGAGGGCGATCCGATGGAAGCGGCGGCCAATCTGTTTACCTATCTAAGGCAGTTGGACGATCCGGCCTTTAGCGGGATCGCCGTCATGCTCATCACCGAAAAAGGCCTAGGTGCTGCCATCAACGACCGCCTCCGCCGCGCCGCTGGGCCGAGGGAGTAGGCTTATCCTAAGCTCGACAGCGTCTTGAGCACGTCTTGGCGGCGTTCATCGTCGCTCTTTTCATTCTTATAGGTATGTTCTTTGGCTTCGGTGCCGAAGTTGGCCATGTCCATCTGGGCCAGCATCATGGTAGCGAAGGGCGAGGCGGTTGTTTTATCCAACGTCGAGCCGCTTGAAAACGTCAACGAGCCACTAGAAGATCCCGACGAACTGGCTGTTCCGGCCAAAGCGGCCAGCGTGGTTTCTTGCGCCGTCTTGTCGGCCATCGTCGCCGCCGTGAAAATCGCGCCTGTCGCCGTTGAGGCAGAGCCGGTTTGAGTGGTCGAGGCGGAGGCAAGACGGACGGCATCGGCGGCTTTCGTAGAAGTCGCATCGAACTTCTGCTCGAACTGGGCATAGATTTGCCCAACGCTCTTCGCCTGCCCCGTAGTCTTGTCATAGAAAACGCTGCGGTTGGCCGAGGCTGCCTGTGGCAACAAGTCGGCGGCCTTGGCACTTGGGTTGTTTTTCAGCGCATTGAGAAAGGTGCTGGCCCCACCTGATCCAAGGAAATGGGCCATATACATATCCGTCGCGCTGACATCGCCGCCAACGGCTTGCTCAAGCTTTTCTTTATTGTCCTTGGCCAGTTCGGCCGCCATGCTGGCCGAGATTTCAGGATCGGTGCGCAAGGCCAGAATGGCCTTCTTATCCGCGGCGTTGGCGACGCGGGCTACGCCGTCGCTGCCCACCGTGATTTTCGACGCTTCTTCGGACAGGCCGTATTTGTCGCCGTTTTCTTTGACAGTCTTCAGCCATGTCTGGTCGATAAACTGATACAGTCCGGTGGCGGAACTTTTTGCCGCCTTGGCCGTGGGGTTGAGGCTGCTCTCCTGCTGGGCCTGATTGAGGAGATAGGTAAAATCTACCCCCGATGTCGAGCTAGCCTTCTGGATGGCACTCAAGACCCGCGACCGCATCCCTGAGGCTGTGGTCTGTGTCGCCGCTTGGGCGTTGATTGTGCTTGTGTTTGTTACGCTCATGGCTGGATCGTCAAAAACTTCTGTGGTTAGTCTCACCCCAGATACTTGCAACATGCGTGCCAAAATTGATCAGGTGATCCAGCCGCCACCCAGAAGCCTGTCGCCCTGATAGATAACGCCAGCCTGTCCCTTGGCAACACCGGAAACGGGTTCCTCAAAAACGAGGCGGCCGCCCTCGCCTTCTGCAAAAAACCGTCCCAGAGCCGGTTGCTGGGCAGAGCGCAAACGGGCCTGAACACGGAAGCCTTCCCCAGGGACAAAGCCACCAAGCCAGTTCACATCGCGCAAAACGACCTCGCGCCGTTCAAGAGCTTCGCGCGGGCCGACAACGACCTGCCGCGCCACAGCGTTGACAGACAGGACATAGAGCGGCTCGTTAGCATCACCGATGCGGGCGGAGAGGTTAAGCCCTTTACGCTGGCCGACGGTGTAGTGAATGATCCCTCCATGCCGCCCCAGCACCCTGCCCGCCTGATCCACAATATCCCCAGCCTGATCGGCAAGCGGTGAAAGCTTGGCGACAACAGAGGCATAATCACCCTGCGGTACGAAGCATATATCTTGGCTGTCCTTCCTCTCAGCGACAGGCAAATCGTGCCGCCGCGCCAGCTCACGGACGTGATCCTTTGTCATCTCCCCAAGTGGAAAGCGCAGGAAATCTATTTGCGCCTGCCGCAAAGCAAACAGGAAATAGCTTTGGTCCTTGGTTATATCTCGCCCTTTATGCAGTTCGGCGACGCCCTCGAGCCCCACAACGCGCCGCGCATAATGGCCTGTTGCCAAAGCCTGTGCGCCGTGCGCCTGCGCTGCTTCAATCAAGACACCAAACTTGATAAAGCGGTTACACAAGGCGCAGGGCAAAGGTGTCTCCCCAGCCCGATAGCTTTGCGCAAAAGGCAGCATCACCTGCTCACGAAAGGCCGCTACGGCATCGACGATATGATGTTCAAGTCCAAGATGCGCCGCGACCTGCGCCGCTGCTGTGAAATCATCATCAGGCAGCAAACGCAAGGTAAGCGCGACAACCTCCGCGTCCTCCTCGCGCAGCAACGCAGCCACAACGGCACTATCCACGCCGCCCGACAAAGCAACAGCACAGCGGATTCTCTGCGTCATTCCAACCGTTCCTGTGGACCGTGTTAGATGATATGGCTACGGATCATCCACATGGCCTTGTCATGCGCCGCAAGGCGGCCGACCATCATGTCCTGAGTCACCAGATCGTCGATGTTATCGGCAAAATCTTCGGCATCAACAAGACGAGCACGGATTTTCTCGTGCGACTCAAGTAAGTCCTTGAGCATGGCATTCGCGCTGAGTACTTTCGGGCTAGCTTCCTTGATGACGGTATTTTGCAAGAAAGCGTCCATGCTGCCATCGGGCATCATGCCCAGAGCGCGGATGCGTTCGGCAATCTCGTCCGCCGCTTCGAACAAAGCGTCGTACTGCTCCCCGAAGAAGGTGTGGAGCGAAGCAAAGTTGGGCCCCAACACGTTCCAGTGATAGCCATGCGTCTTGACCGCGAGCACATAGGTATCGCTTAAAACCAGAGCGAGCAATTTGGCCATCGCAGCTTGCGCGTTGCCACCAGCCTTCGGTGCCGCCGCAGCAGTCGTTTTAACGGTCGCTTTAACAGCTTTCGTTTTTCCTTTACCGGCCATTTTATCCTCCCTCGGTTAGTGTGCTTAAATCGATCCTAAAAAGTGTAACACAACGGCTTAGGCGCGTAAATCGGCAACAGCCTGCGCAATCCGGCGGCAGGCTTCATCCAAGACTTCCTGTGCAGCGGCATAGGAGATGCGGAAACAGGGGCTCATACCGAAAGCTGCGCCATGGACCAACGCGACCTTTTTCGCCTCCAGAAAATACGTCACGACATCCTGATCGTTTTGCAAGACCTTCCCTTGCGGCGTTTGTTTGCCGATCAGGGCGCCGCAGGACGGATAGACATAAAACGCGCCTTGCGGGAGCGGACATTCGATCCCTTCAATGGCATTCAAGTCGGCCACGATCTTGTCGCGCCGTGCGCAAAACACGTCGCGCTGGCGGGCTATAAAGTCTTGTGGGCCCGTCAGGGCGGCTAACGACGCTGCCTGACTGATCGAACAGGGGCACGCCGTCAGGTGGCTTTGAATACCCGCCATCGCCTTAATCAAAGATTGCGGCCCCGCGCCATAACCGATACGCCATCCCGTCATGTTATAGGCCTTGGAAACGCCATTGACGACGAGCGTACGCTCGTAAAGCTCCGGCACCACTTGCGCGATTGTCGTAAAAACAAGCCCGTCATAAACGATGGGCTCATAAATATCGTCGGTCATGACAAAGACGTGCGGGTGACGCAAAAGCACTTCACCCAAGGCCTTCAGCTCATCTTGGCTGTAAACCGCACCTGTTGGGTTGGAAGGCGAGTTCAGGATAAGCCACTTCGTCTTGGGTGTGATAGCGCGATCAAGCTCTTGAGCCGTCATCTTGTAGCCATTGACCGCTTGGGTCGGCACAATCACGGGAACGCCTTCACACAAGGAAACCAGATCGGGATAGGAAACCCAGTAAGGCGCAGGAATAACGACTTCATCGCCCGCATTGATCGTCGCGATCAAGGCGTTGGAGATAACCTGCTTGCCGCCCGCACTGACCGTAATCTGCGCAACGTCGTAATCAAGCCCGTTTGCGCGTTTGAACTTGGCGGCGACGGCTTGCTTAAGCGGCATGGTGCCATCAACATTCGTATAGCGAGTCTCGCCGCGCCAGATCGCATCAATTGCGGCCTGTTTGATATGATCAGGCGTCTCAAAGTCAGGCTCACCCGCCGCAAGGATCATCACATCCTCACCCGCTGCCTTCATCTTAAGCGCAAGGCTGTTGATGCCGACCGTCGCGGAAGGCGCAATTTTATCAAGGCGGCCCGCAAGGAGCCTTACGTTCGCAATCATAGAAACTCCCTCTCGTCATCAATCAACCTCATAAAAAAGCAACCCCAAGAACACAAAGGCAGGCGACACATTAACCATATTTACACTCAAGATGCGTCTGTTTATAGTGTCTTTGAGAATCCCTCCTTCAGAACCTTCTCATATCACACAGGATCAAGATATGTCTAATCCGCTGAACAAACTAAAAATCGGCTCGCGCATATATCTGCTTATTGCGATTGTCACGCTGGGCATGGCGGGCATTTTCCAGTTTAGCATGCTGCATATCGAATCTTCTCTTTTTCAAGAACGCAACGAATCCACGAGGCGCCTTGTCGAATCGACGCGCACCTTGCTCCTTGATGTTTATCAAGAATCCAAAAAGGCTGGGATGGACGACGCCGCCGCCAAAACCGAGGCCCTCAAGCACCTCAAGTCCATACGCTATGACGGTAACGAATATTTCTGGGCCAACGATCTTGAAGGCAAAATGCTGATGCACCCGATCAGGTCGGAGCTGAATGGCACCGACATCAGGGGCATCAAAGATGCCAAGGGATCAACCTTCTTTTCCGAAATGATTGACCTTGTCAAAAAACAAGAAAAGGGAAGCATCACCTATTACTGGCCACCTGATTCAACAGCAAAACAGAAAATATCCTATGTGTCGGGCATCAAGGAACTCGACCTGCTGCTTGGAACGGGCGTTTATGTCGAGGATGTTGAAAAGACAATCGCCAATGTCGAAAAGCAACTGGCAATAGCCGTATTGGGAATTGCTCTCGTTTCCTTTATCATCGCGCTATATATCGGGCGCACGATCTCGAAACCGATTATCTGCCTGAATGATTCGATGCAGAAACTCGCCGCTGGCGATTTGAACATCGGCATCTGCGCTTATGGTCACGAAGACGAAGTCGGTGAAATGGCGGCGACGGTGTGCGTCTTCCAAGACAATGCCAAGCAAATGGAGCGCATGAAAGCCGAACAGGCCGAAATGGAACGACGGGCCGCCACCGAAAAGAAAGCCGCTATGGAAAAAATGGCTGCCGACTTCGAAGGTTCGGTCGGGCATATTGTCAGCGTCGTTGCCTCTGCGGCCACACAGCTTCAGGCCAGTTCCAAAAACCTTTCGGAAATGTCCGAGCAAACAAGCCAGCAAACGTCGGTCGTTGCCGCTGCGACAGAGGAAGCTTCATCAAGCGTCCAGACAGTGGCTTCGGCGGCCGAAGAGCTGTCGGCCTCGATCAGCGAGATCAACCGCCAGATCGAAGAATCCACGCGTGTTGCCGCAAATGCTGTTCAAGAAGTTCACAGCACCGACGCAACCGTTTCCACGCTCTCTGAAGCCGCCGCCCAGATCGGTGACGTTGTCAAGCTCATTCAGGACATTGCCGAACAAACCAACCTCCTCGCGCTCAACGCCACCATCGAAGCGGCGCGCGCGGGTGAAGCGGGGAAAGGCTTTGCTGTTGTCGCCAGTGAAGTCAAAAATCTGGCCAACCAGACTGGACGGGCAACCGAGGAAATTTCTAAGAAGATCGTCACGGTCCAGAACGTCTCAAACGAGTCCGTAAAGGCGATCCGCTCAATCGGTACCATCATCGAGCAAATCGACCAGATCACGCGCATGATTGCCGAGGCCCTGCGCCAACAAGACGAGGCAACACGCGAAATCTCCAACAACGTCCAGCAAGCTTCCGCCGGAACAAGCGAGATTTCCAGCAGCATCGTCAACGTCACGCACGCCGCGCAGGAATCGCGCAACGCGGCGACGGAAGTGTTCGACGCGGCCAACGAACTGTCCCAACAGTCCGAGTCGCTGCGCGGCCAGATTCAGGTCTTCCTTGATAAAGTGCGTGCTGGCTAAGAAGCCACGCAAACAGGGCTCGCAGGGGGGGGCAAAACAACTGCGCTATTGCGACGCTTTTTTGCGGCGCAGACCGTCCCAGTATTCCAATCTTTTCCTGATCTCACGCTCGAACCCGCGCTCGACGGGACGGTAAAAGTTATGCCGTTCCATCGTTTCGGGGAAATAGTTCTGGCCGGAAAAGCCTTCAGACGTGTCGTGATCATAGGCATAACCTTCGCCATACCCTTGTTCTCGCATCATCTTGGTTGGCGCATTCAAAATATGCTTGGGCGGCATCAGCGAACCATAACGCTGCGCAGCAGCCACGGCGGCCTTATAAGCCATATAGGTCGCATTCGACTTGGGTGCCGTCGCGAGATACACAACCGCTTCAGCAAGAACCAGTTCTCCTTCCGGCGAGCCAAGCCTTTCGTAAGATTCCCACGCCGCCAGCGTCAAAGGCATAGCTTGAGGATCGGCAAGCCCGACATCTTCCGCCGCAAAACGTAACAGGCGACGCGCGATATAACGCGCATCCTCGCCCCCTGCCAGCATACGCGCAAACCAGTACAAGGCGGCATCGCAATCCGACCCACGCAGGGATTTATGAAACGCGCTGATCAGGTTATAGTGCCCGTCCTGCGCCTTATCATAAAGCGGCATCCGCTTTTGGACAAAAGAGGCCAGCGCATCGCGATTGAGCGGTGCCTTCAGCATCGCCTCGAACAAGGTCTGGACCATTCCCAGCAAATAGCGCCCGTCCCCGTCAGCCATTGCCACAAGATCGCCGCGCGCCTCGTCACTGACCGGCAGTGTCTTGCCTTCACTTGCTTCGGCGCGCTCGATCAAAGACAGCAGGGCTGCCTCATCAAGCCGGTTTAGGGTGAAAACCTGACAACGCGACAGCAAAGCACTATTCAGTTCAAAGGAAGGATTCTCCGTCGTCGCACCGACCAGAACCACCGTGCCATCCTCGACATACGGCAACAAAACATCCTGTTGCGCACGGTTGAAACGATGGATTTCATCCACGAACAATAACGTCCCCTCCCCCGCCGCTTGCCGCGCTGAAGCCGCGTCGAAGATTTTACGCAAATCCGCGACACCCGCCGCGACAGCCGAAACAGGCTCAAACGTCAAATGACAGGCATCGGCCAAAAGGCGGGCTATTGTCGTCTTGCCACAGCCCGGCGGTCCCCACAGGACGAGCGAAACAAGCCGAGCATGCGCCACCATGCGCCCAAGCGGGGCATCGGGCGCGAGCAGATGATCCTGTCCGGCCACTTCGTCCAAAGAGCGTGGGCGCAAACGATCCGCCAAAGGCCGGTCGGCGAGCTGTGAAAAAAGTGAGGCAACCATATTGAAACCCTACGCCATGATGCTCGCAGACAGCAAGTCACGATCTTGGCCAGATGTATCGAAATTCGTTCCGTTACGGCATGCTATACGATTACCGACAAACGAATTTTCTGTACTCGACCCATTTTTTAACCATACTCCTAACTAGCCATCTGTGATTCTTTCCCCTCTGGTCCGCCATGACAACACCTCTTCCCTCAGTATTAACCGAGCGCCTGCGCTTCATGCAAATCGACGCCCAGACAGGTGCGCTTCTGCATGCTTTCTGGCCTCATGTCGAATCCAAGATCCAGTCGATCCTCGACGGCTTCTATGACCATGTGGTCGCCATTCCCGCACTTAAACAGATGCTGGGCCAGCAAATCCCCCGTCTGAAGGAAGCACAAAAAAAGCATTGGGGCATGCTCTTTTCCGGCACTTTTGACGCAGCCTATTACGAAAGCGTTCACGGGATCGGTTTGATTCACAACAAAATCGGCCTTGAGCCGCGCTGGTATATCGGCGGGTATAATTTTGTTCTCAGCCGCCTGACCGATGCTGTGATCGCCCATTACAAATGGTCGCCCCAGAAACAAGCGGCCCTGATCCGCGCGATCAACTGCGCTGTCATGCTCGATATGGATATCGCAATTTCGACTTATCAGGAAGCCTTGCTTGAAGACCGCGCCCGTCGCGGGAAGACACTCGACTCCCTCATGTCCGCTTTTGAGGTCAAGGCAAACACGCTTGTTTCATCCGTGTCTTCCGCTGCACATAAATTGCAGGACACGGCGCGCTCCATGTCGACAACGGCCAACGCCACAATCCACCAATCTGCCAGCGTCGCAGCTGCTGCCGAGGAAGCCAGCACGAACGTCCAAACTGTTGCCTCTGCTGCCGAAGAGCTGTCTGCTTCTGTCCATGAGATTTCGCGTCAAGTCAACCAATCCGCCAAAATTGCCGATCAAGCCGTGAGCGATGCCGAGAAGACAAATCAGGTCGTCACGAAACTTGCAGACGGTGCCCAGAAAATCGGCGACATTGTGAAACTCATCAACGATATTGCTGGACAAACAAACTTGCTCGCCCTTAATGCCACCATCGAGGCCGCGCGCGCCGGTGAGGCAGGCAAAGGCTTTGCGGTTGTCGCCAGCGAAGTCAAAAATCTGGCCAACCAGACGTCGCACGCGACCGATGAAATCACCCAGCAAATTAACGAGATCCAGCTTTCGACCCGCGAAGTCGTCACGGCTATTCAAGGGATCAGCCATATCATCAGCGAGATCAGCACGATCTCTAGCTCCATCCTCACATCGGTTGAACAGCAAGGCGAAGCGACACGCGAGATTGCCCACAATGTCGCCGAAGCATCGCAAGGCACGCGTCAGGTTACGTTGAATATCTCCAGCGTCAGTGCCGGTGCCAACGAGACAGGCCAGGCCGCGACACTCGTCTCTGAAGCCGCGACGAACCTGTCGGACGAGTCCAGCAATCTCAGCAGCACCGTCCAGACATTCCTAAGCGAAGCCAAAGCTGTTTAGGGCCTGCCGATCATTATTGAAAAAATCTTATTTGGGAACGGCGTTGCAGGCCAAGCGGTCAACGCGCTCGTTTTCGTCGTGACCGTTATGCCCCTTCACCCAGTGGATTTCGACTTGGTGCGGGGCCAAAGCCGCCTGTAACCGTTGCCACAAATCCACATTTTTCACGGGCTTCTTGTCGGCGGTCTTCCATCCACGCTTGATCCACGACGGCATCCATTGCGTGACGCCGTCTTTGAGATATTTACTGTCTGTCGTGAGTTTAACCTGTGACGGCTTCTTGAGAGCCTCAAGAGCCATAATCGCCGCCATCATTTCCATCCGGTTGTTGGTCGTCTGAGCCTCGCCACCGGAAAGCTCCTTCTCTACCCCGCCACACCGCAGCAAAGCCCCCCAGCCCCCTGGTCCAGGGTTCCCGCTACACGCTCCGTCCGTAAAGATTTCAACGAGGGGCATACGCGACCGGGGTCCTCATCCAATAAAATAGATTACACAGCACCAGGCGTGAATCCGTCGTCATCAGAGGGACCCGCGCTACCAGTGCCCCCAGCCATATTGCCAGTCGCTCCGCCACGACCACCGGAAGGCGAAGGCCCTCCTGCTCCAGCACTTCCACTTGGGGATGACGATCCACCAGTATTACCCGACGGGCCTCCACTGAACTGAGACTGGTTTTTATCGAACAAGTTCTGATGTTCTTTATCATTAGGATTATAAAACTTCGAATCCTTGTATTTATCAGGCCCCAAGGACTCAAGATGTTGGATCACACCATCTTTGGCGCCCTGTTTCTTATCCTTAAGATCCTGACCAGTCTTGCGCATATTTGAAATCATATCCGTTGGACCTTTGACAAGACCAGGCAGCTTGGACCCAAGCATATCCTTGCCGACATAAGCAGCACCGGCGGTGAGCAGGCCAGTATCCTTGATCTGCTCTTCCTGAACCTTCCCCATGCCAAGGTAAGACAAGGCAACCTGAGGGAACAAACCAATGGTACTGAAGCACTGGTTGGCCAAGATCAACACAAGGACACAGTAGATGACGGTATAGACGATCCGTGCGATGATCTCGTTGCTGTCCGTATAAGCCCCCGTCCCCTTCGCCGTAATCATGAAAACATCATTCAGGAAATGAAGCGTAGCGGCGAACAGCAAATAACCGGCAATCAACCCAAACACCATCAGAATCGGACGCAGCAAAACCTGCATGGCAACGGAATAGCCATATTTGCCATACTGACCAGCCAACCCCTCTCCATACGGGTTAACATGCGCCAACGCAAACAGCGGGGCCAGAACAACCAGTTCGAATACGGACATAATCCACTGCAACGCGCCAAAGAAGAAGCGATAGAACGGATAAAGAGGCACAATGAAGCCGAAGGTAAAGCCAACCATATAAAACAGACTGGCAACCGAAATCACAATCCCACCGATAAACGTGGCAATAGCAGAGATCGCGGGCAGTGGGATAAGAAGCGATGCCGCATAAACGCCGCCACCGACCCCCATCAACGTCGTCCCGAGAGCGACGTTGTTCTGCCCCCAAGCAGCAACTTCCGCCAATGGATTCAGGGCCGATCCGAACTTAAGCGACAAATTACCATCCGCATCCCAAAGATTAGCATGGATCGCAGCACAATCTACAATGTTCAACAAGAAGACCACCGGATTGGCAGACTTGACAAGATCGGTCAAGCTGATATCGCTGATGCCCTTCCCGTCATCACAATTCGAAGTGGCATTCTTACTCGTGTATTTGAGTTCGGTACTCACGCTCCCCATGAAAGATTTGTAGTTTCTATGCGAGTCCTGAATGACACTAAGTATCTCCTCGGACGCTTTATAATCGCTCTTTATATCCATAATAATCGACGGCTTGATAAACGTGGGCAACGCCGACCGCAACGCGCTCATACGCTGCGCCATAAGGGATGTAATCCGGTTAAACCACGAAGCCGCGGTCAACCAGCCCGTATCCGAAAAATGCTTGTCTGTAACAGCATCTTTTAGTTGTTGATCAGCCTTTGTTTTGGCGGCGGCAAACGCCCCTTGCACGGCGGTCGTTAAGTTGGTCTCAAAGGTTGAGATCAGTGAGTCAAGAGCCGCCGCGCGCTGCGTCACGGTCTTGTTGGAATAAGCCCCGCTGCTTGTGATCATATCGGGACCATAGGTACTAACGTAGGTATGGACATCCGTTAAAAGACCTTCAAACTTATTAAGCTGGACTGTAAAAACCCCCTTATACGGACCATCCGGCTCAGCGCGAACCTGATAGCCACCACAAAATTCTTGAGGATCAACCGCGTCAAAATCATTATTGGACGTCATTTCAAGTGACAGAAAATGCTTCCCCTCTTTAAGGGGATTTTTTGCCGCCAACTCGGGCAACGTCAAAACCTTGTTGGTTGTCGAGGAGCTTGTTACAACGCCCGCAAGCCAATCAAAGCTACTCGTGTTGCCATTAATCCCGGACTGGGCAATATAGAAATTCGTGATATAGGCGCAAGCATCCATCGCAATCAGGGAAACAACCGTGTTGCGGGCATCGGATTCAAGATTAAGGCAGGAAGGCGATCCCTTCCCCGATTCACATACGCCAAGCGAAGCTTCGGTGTTGATCGACGACGAGAAAGTCGACCAAGCCTGACTGGCCAATCCCGACCCCCAACGCCCAACCTGCATGGCAAGATACTGGGCTGTATTATATCCTGTCACAGTCGCCGTGCCGCTGCCAGTCGAAGCTCCAATCGGAACCAACATCCCGATAGCAAAAACGAGACGGATCGGCCCCCAAATCTGATTGGCACGGCCCATGGGCTTACCGGTATGCGCCGTTTCGGCAATCATGAAGGTCAGGTGATAGATTAAAAGTAGCCCAGCCAAAGCCAGAATAGCCGTACTGTAAAAACTTAGCGCAGTCCCCATTGCCTGCTGCAACTTCGTATAGGTGGGCGCATCGACACTCGTACCCGTCAAGGTCATCTTGTCGCCCATGAACAAATAATTGATCCACTGGATGCCCCAATCCTCACTGGCTGGCGACGTGAACAGCCCTTGCGCATGGGCGGAACTGACAAACAGCGATGAAAGAATCGTCAGGACAATCATGACCGAGAAGAACAGACACCCGACGACAGCAACGAAAAGGATAATCTGCGGGATTCCCTTTTTCGTGAACGACAATTGGCTGTACGCCGTCGCAATGACGGTCCCCAGTGTCAACCGTATGCGCGTATCAGTCAAAGCAGGATGATCTTTGGGAAAAAGACGATAGGAAGCGAAGATCAAGGCCAACATGCGGACAAACATGCCCATGCTCTCCTTAAGAGGCCCAATCTCGCGATCAATACGTGGATTAAACAAGAGGCCCAGAAATGAACGTTTTTTAGGCTGTTCTTTCGGACTTTGATCTTGCTTGAACGACATGAATAAACTCCCGATTATCTGCCCCGGTAACTGTCGCGCGACTTTTACTCACAAAAGGCAAAAAACAAAACACCTTCTAAGGCCTAATAGAACATTATACCCCAAAGAGTTAAAGAGCTTTTAATTAATTTCATCGAGCAAACCAAGGTACCCGCGCGGCAAGAAAGACGTTACAGTTAATATCATTTAACTATTCCGACGGACTCAAAAAAAGCGGGAGCCGAAGCCCCCGCTTTCATCTTTTACCAAAGGCCCCGCATAGACGGGGACAGAGGCTTACTTTTGTAGAATGATCTCAGCACGACGGTTCTGGGCCTCACGGACCTGATCCGCCGTCGGAACCATCAGACTGTTCTTGCCAGAACCGGAAGCAGCAATGGCATCAGTCGTGACGCCAAGACGTTCGAACTCGGCCTTGACGGCAGTAGCACGACGCTCAGAGAGCTTCTGGTTATATTTCTTTGTGCCCATCGTGTCGGTGTGGCCCGTGACGACGAGACGGACATAGGTGCCCTTCTTGTAGTCTTCAGCCGCCGAAGCGATGATGCGCTGAGCTTCAGGGGTCAGGCTCGACTTATCGAAGTCAAAGAAGACCATGTAGCTCTGGGGAACAGGCGCAACAACCGGAGCCGCAGCCTTCGGCGCGACAGGGGCCGGAACCGGAGCTGGCGCAGGAGCCGCAACCGGTGCAGCCTTCGGCTTGTCGAAGGTATAGCGAACGCCGATCATCAGGTTATGTGAAGCATTCTCGGTCTCGGCGCGAACGCCGGCATCGGTCTTGAACTTCAGATCAGGTGTAGCGAAATAGCGGTAATCCGCCGTCAAATCCCAACCGCCTTCAAGATCATAAGCTACGCCAGCGATGCCTTGATAAGCAAACGCCGTGCGCGTGCTGTCCAAAACTGCGCCATTGATCGTGCGCAGATTGTCGGCATCAACCAACGACACACCAGCGCCAGCACCGACATACGGTGTCAGACGCATGCCTGTGTCGTATTCGTACAAGGCGTTGCCCATGAACGCCATGTTATGGATGCCACCACCGACATCGCCCGAATTGGTGCCATGAATGTCATTGGCCGCCGAATGGCGATAGACAAACTCACCTTCTGTGCGGATGCCATTGCCCCAACCATAACCGCCGTAACCGCCAAGGCCCCAGCCGGTCTTATATTCAATATCGTTGCTCACGCCGGAAAGCGAGCTTTCACCATCTTCCTGAAACACCATGTTGGTGTTGCCGCCAAGATACCAGCCGTCGGGAACGGAAGCCTGAGCGGAAAAGGGAGCGAGCAATGCGAACGCAGCAACCGCCATCCCAAAAGTACGAACTGAAGTCATGGTAGTCTCCTCAAAAAAGTTTGCCAAAAGCACCAAAAATCTTGAAGATCATACCATCTGTTTCAGACAATCGTTACCTCTTTTTTACCCGACGACCGAAAAAACACACAGATGTTGCAGAAACCACGCGAAAATTAACCATTGGCCGCTTTCATGCGGTCACTTTCCGCTGTCCCACTCTGGCACGGAATGCTAAGATCGCGCCTTCCAGACGGTCGGATGGTCGCTGCCTGCCCCTATAGTTAGTGGGCAGGGAGAGGAAAGTCCGGGCTCCAGACGAAACGATGCCGGATAACGTCCGGCGAGGGCGACCTTAGGGACAGTGCCACAGAAAACAAACCGCTTGCGGCCTTCGCGTCACAAGTAAGGGTGAAAAGGTGCGGTAAGAGCGCACCGCGCAACTGGTAACAGGGGCGGCACGGAAAACCCCATCGGGAGCAAAACCGCGTAGGAACCGCGCGTCTTCTTGCAAAAGAAGGCACCGTTCTTCGTCACGGCAGCAGGTTCGGGTTGGTTGCTTGAGGCGTCTTGGCAACAAGCGTCCTAGATGAATGGCCATCTCTGCCGCAAGGCACAGACAGAACCCGGCTTACAGACCGTCTGGAAATTCTCTCTTATCGAAGAACCGTATCCCTCAAGCCCCACGGACCATGGCGACGAGTTTGTCGTGGATGCCCGTATTGGAGGCAATCAGGGCGGCGGACTGGACAGGGTCTTTGCCGACCACCATCGGGCTGACGAAGCCTCCGGCTTCCTTCACGATGATATACCCAGCCGCAACGTCATAAACGCCGAGGCCGGATTCCCAATAGCCATCATAGCGACCAGCGGCGACATAGGCCAAATCTAGCGCAGCCGATCCGGCGCGGCGGATGCCCGCAACTTGAGGCATCATGGCGGCGACTTGCTTAAGGACTTTCACATCGTCCTTGGGGCTGCCCTTAAAGCTAAGACCTGTTGCAATCAGGCACTCGGACAAATCGGTGCGCGCGGAAACACGCAAACGCTTACTGCTGCAATAGGCTCCCACGCCCTTCTCGGCCCAATACATCTCGTCCGTGATAGGGTTGTAAATCATGCCAGAGATAATCTCGCCCTCGCGCTCAGCGGCAATGGAAATGCACCATTGCGGCACACCGTGCAAGAAGTTGGTCGTGCCGTCCAGCGGATCGACAATCCAGCGTTCACTTGCGCCCACCTTGTCAGCACCACCGTCATTCTCTTCCATCAAAAAGCCAAAGGCCGGACGGGCTTTGCCCAGCTCTTCGCGCAAAATCTTCTGCGCCTTAAGGTCCGCCGTGCTGACAAAATCAGCGGGACCCTTGCGCGAGATTTGCAGATGCTCGACCTCGCCAAAATCGCGGGAAAGCCCCTTCCCCGCTTTTTCGGCAGCCTTTGCCATCACATTAATCAGAGCTGGACGCATAACCATATTGGATTAATCCTTCGCACGCTCGACATAGGAACCATCAACGGTGCTGACGACGATGCGGGTTCCCGTTTCAATAAACGGTGGCACCAAAACGCGCACGCCATTTTCAAGCTTGGCGGGCTTATAAGACGAAGAAGCCGTCTGACCCTTCACAACAGGATCGGCCTCGACAATCTGAAGCGTGACCTGCGGCGGCAGCTCAACCGACAGCGGTGAGCCTTCGTGGGTCTGGACATTGCAAATCATGCCGTCTTGCAAAAACACAGCCGAGTCGCCGATCACATCGGCGGGAACGATATATTGCTCGAAGCTTTCCTGATCCATGAAGGTATAGGCACCATCAGCCTCGAACAGGAACTGCATTTCGTGATCGGAGAGCTGAACCCGCTCGACAGTTTCAGCCGTGCGGAAACGCTCGTTCGTCTTGATGCCCGTGCGGACATCCTTCATCTCGATCTGGACAATCGCATTCCCTTTGCCAGGGATCATAATTTCGCTCTTGATAACGACCCACAACTTGCCATTGTGGTCCAAAACATGCCCTTTGCGGACGGTATTCGCATCGACTTTCATGGTGCCTGCTTTTAAAGGTTTATTTCATGGAAAGCCGCCCGTGACCACGCTGGACGGTCGGGCAGGCTTCTGTGCGGGCGCAGTGTGGCGGCAAGAGGCCGTAAGTGCAAGCGAAAAGAACGAAAAGTTGCATATCCAACACTGTGTCCGAAAGAAGGTTAATCCCCCCCTTCGATGCTAAATGCTAAATGCCATATGCAACAGGATTCCTCAATCCGGATCCCAGATTTCCTGAAGCGACGGATAAATCTCGATCAGATATTCCGTCGGCTTGTCAATGGGCCGCAGCACGCCGACATAAGGAATGCACTCTTCTGTAATGATCTGCTTTTCAATATCGCCATCACAGATGGTGATACGATCCCAGAACAAGTGGTACATGTTGTTCCCGCCCTTGACCAAAATCGCCTGTAGCGTCTTGGAAAAAGAGGGATCATCCAGATGCACGAGGATATAGGGCTCTTGATTGCCGTCTGTCTTACGATCCCAAGCAAAACCAATATCATAATGGAAAATCTCGGCCCCTTTTTGGACCACAACATATTCTGGCTCGCTCCCGATCTTGCGATAAGGATTGGCCTTGATGATGGCATCGCACTTGAAATTGAGGGTCGCGATATGACCGACAAACTCACCGTCGATCAATTCGAACACACCGATGCGCCGCATCATGGACTGACGCGAACCGATAGGTTCATTGGCCGCCCTCACGGCACGATTCTCTTTAACGTTCAAAAACTCCGCTGCTGCGATCAAGCCCATTGCAAAAACTCCTTTGCCTAGCAAATAGGAGCAAAGAATATCGGGCCTATGGCAAACGGGAACATAACATCGCGCACAGAATCCCGACATGGGAATCGTACTCAATCCAGCCCTCAAAGACTATCTTTGCCATCAACCCAGAACTCTCTCTACCGTGCTGTTTGAGAGAATATCCTTTGCTGCATACCACGTTCCCTATCCCCTCTTCGCAGAGGAGTAGAGCGGCAAAGCGTCGTTACATAAACCAGTGGGGAACGATAAGGTGGTAACCGATACCGTCCTTGGGCCAGTGGTACGTGCGCTTCCGTTCGCGCAACATGCACGAATCATCCCGCAAACACAATAAAAAACTAGCCCTTTTAATTATTTTCAAATTTTGGTACTTCGGGGCCACAGTTGATTAATCATAAAAAGGAGCTAAACTGGCCCTCGCGGTACATCGACCGCTCAGCGTAAACCTTTTTTATCAATCAGATAGGCACAAGATGGACACAACCGCCCAGATACTTTCCGCCCTTATCGGTGCCGGGATCGTCATCATGATTGCGCCGCGCGTGCTGGCCAGCAATCGGGGTGTAGCCCTGCGTAATATCGCCATTTGGGCCGCCCTTTTCCTTTTGCTGGCTTTGGCTTACACCCAGTTTGGACCACACGAACAGGCCGCCGTTACGACAAACTCGACCACCCCTTCTGCGGCACCGGACTCCACGAATAACGATTCCGTCGGGGATGTGGATTTGCCGCCCGATAACGGCGCAGATATCAAGGACGACGAGGAATTCTCGCCGCCCAATGAGGAATAACTCCCTCTTCTCTTTATCCTAAACTGCTGGAACAGCTGCTGGTGCAGGACCAAAGCGATTCTCGCCTTCGTCGCCCTTTTGGCAGTAAAGGACGAGCAGGTAAATGCCCGCTGCTATCCCGCCAAGGCCACCAACGATCCCTAAAGCAAGCAGCTCTGACGTGGCACCGATGACGCCGAGGATAGCAAAAGGGGAACAGGAAGAAGCATCCACCCCCAGACTTGTCCAAATCGAGCAACGGCGCGCCATAAGAGAAAGGGGAGGAATTATCACGACGAGATCGTAAATGGCTTTAACAACAAACATGGGGTAAAAAGTATACATCCCCCCATACAAGACAAAACTGATCAACCCATTGATCAACGCAAACATCCAGAAATCACGGCGTGAATGGCTTTCGGGCACAATCCCTGAAACAAAAAACCCCGCCACCTTGCGGCAGCGGGGTTTCTTTGACGGATCAACCGTGCGGCTTACGCCATACTGTGCAAGATCGCCAGCAGGAGGATTGCCACAATGTTGATGATCTTGATCATCGGGTTGATGGCCGGACCGGCTGTATCCTTGTACGGATCGCCGACCGTGTCGCCCGTGACGGCAGCCTTATGAGCTTCCGAGCCCTTGCCGCCATGATGCCCTTCTTCGATGTACTTCTTGGCATTATCCCAAGCACCACCACCGGAGGTCATGGAGATCGCGACGAAAAGACCCGTTACGATCGTGCCAAGCAACATCGCACCCAAAGCCGTGAAGGCCTGTTCCTGTGTCGCCACCGCATTGATGACAACATACAGAATGATCGGCGCAGCAATCGGGAGCAACGAAGGAACGATCATTTCACGGATCGCAGCCTTGGTCAGCATGTCAACGGCTTTACCGTATTCCGGCTTGGCCTTGCCTTCCATAATGCCCTTGATCTCGCGGAACTGGCGACGCACTTCCTGAACGACGGCACCGGCAGCGCGGCCAACAGCCGTCATCGCCATGGAGCCGAACAGATAAGGCAGCATACCACCGATGAAGAGGCCGACCACTACATACGGGTCCTGAAGATCGAACTTGACCGACAGATTCGGGAAGTAGTGATGCAGATCCTCGATATACGCGGCAAAGAGAACCAACGAAGCAAGCCCCGCCGAAGCGATGGCATAGCCCTTGGTCACGGCCTTGGTCGTGTTGCCGACGGCGTCCAGAGCATCCGTTGTGACACGGATTTCCTTGGGCATGTCGGCCATCTCGGCAATGCCGCCAGCGTTGTCCGTGACAGGACCGTAGGCGTCAATCGCCACGATCATGCCGGCCAAAGCCAGCATGGTCGTCGCCGCAATGGCAATACCAAACAGGCCGCAAAGGCTGTAAGCCATGATGATACCGATCGCGATCACGAACACAGGCAAAGCCGTGGACTCCATCGAGATGGCAAGACCTTGAATCACGTTGGTGCCGTGACCGTTAGCCGAAGCCGCCGCAACCGAACGCACAGGGCGATAAGCCGTGGAAGTATAGTATTCGGTGATCCAGACCATCAAGGCCGTGACGCCCAACCCAACCATCGAGCAGAGGAACAGGTTCATGCCCGAGATATCGGCACCGTCGATGGTAGCAACAGGCGCGTCCATGCCAACCAGCTGGCTGATCGTCAGATAGATCAAACCCGCCGACATAACACCCGTGGCGATCAAGCCCTTGTACAAGGCCCCCATAATGTTCTGCTTGGCGTTCAAGCGAACGAAATAGGTGCCGAGGACCGATGCCACGATGCAAACGCCCGCAATCATCAACGGCAGGATCATCATGACCGCACGCGTTTCACTGACGAAGAAAGAGGCCGCCAAAAGCATCGTCGCAACGATGGTCACGGCATAAGTCTCAAACAAGTCGGCTGCCATACCGGCACAATCGCCGACATTGTCGCCGACGTTATCAGCAATAACGGCAGGGTTGCGTGGGTCATCTTCGGGGATACCGGCTTCGACCTTACCAACCAAGTCGGCACCGACGTCGGCACCCTTGGTGAAGATGCCACCGCCCAGACGGGCAAAGATGGAAATCAGCGACGCACCGAAGCTCAAAGCCACCAAGGCTTCGATCACGGAACGGATCTGGTCTTCGCCCAGACCCTTCCAGCTCACCAAAGCAGCATAGTAACCGCCGACGGCCAGCAAGCCCAGACCGACAACGAGAAGCCCCGTGATCGCGCCCGACTTAAAGGCGATATCCAAAGCTTCTTTCATGCCGACCTGCGCAGCAGCAGCCGTGCGGACGTTGGCGCGGACGGAAACATTCATACCGATATAACCGGCAACGCCCGAAAGGACGGCACCGACGAGGAACCCGATTCCAACATGGACGCCCAAAAAGGCTCCCAAAGCAAGGCAGATAACGATACCGACGACACTGATCGTCATGTATTGGCGGTTCAGATAGGCTTTTGCCCCTTCCTGAACGGCTCCGGCAATCTCCTGCATTCGCGCCGTTCCGGCGGAAGAAGAGAGGACGCTACGCGCCGTAAACAGGCCATAAAGCAGGGCCAAAACCCCACAGGCCATAATAATCATGAACTCTGTATCCATTGGATGGTTCCTTTTATCTATCACTGTCACGAAAGCGGGGGGCGCAAGGCTCCGGCCCACGGGGACGCTGTGCGCAGGGGGCTCGTTCCCCAAGACGCAAGGCCGAAAGAGAATGCCCAAAGAAAGCCATAAAGGCAAGAGGCTAAAACGACAGAGCTTATAATTTTCTTTGCGAAACGGCCTGGACGAAAGCGTCTTTCACATGATCTGCCCCGAAAACACGATTGATCGTCTCGATCACAGAAGCCTTTACCTTTGCAACATCAAGCATATAGGCGTTACGCATACTGCCATCGGCCATACCGCCGTAAAGAGCTTGCAACAGAGCGTCTTTCAATTTGGGCATGCTGTTTTGCATAGCCTCGGCCTTCGCACGGTCCGGCGTTTGAAGATCGACAAGCATTGTCACGATTTGTTGGGCCCCATTGTCGTCAATGACAGGAAACGTAATGGGAGCAAGATGGAGATAGATGGGATCCGTTTCGGACTCGCCGCCGGTTATGGTCGAAGCCTCGCGCCTCTTTTTCTTGTTTTCGTCAGCCTTCTCTTTTTTGGCTTCGCCGCCGCCCGACCCGCCGTGACCACCGCCGCCGCCAGAGGCCCAGGCACAAGGAGCACCAGCAATCAAAGTCGTCACAATCAAACAGGTCACGAAACGAAACAAAACAGGCATCCACTTCCCCTTCTCTCTTGAGGGAAGAAGTATCGGGCAAACACTTTGACAGAAGGTTAAGCCTACGACCGTACTTTTTTGCCGATGGAGTCGAGAATGGCGTTGACCAGAGCCGGCTCCTTGTCGTTGAAGAAGGCGCGGGTTACATCAACGTAATCTGAGATGATAATCGGCGCGTCGATCTCGCCGTGATGATAAAGCTCATAAGCTCCAGCGCACAAAAGCACCTGAAGCAACCGCTCCATGCGGGCCAGCGAGCGGTTCGGGCCGAGGCTGCCCCCAACCATTTCCTCAAGCGTTTCCTTGTGCGCCATTGTGCCACGCGCAATGTCGGCAACCATCTCACTATCCGGTGCGCCGAGCAACATGGGGCCCTCGCCCTCATCGCCTTCGTCACCGTTGAGAACAGTCACAAACTCTTCCAGATTACGCCCCAGAATATCGTCAAGTTTTTCTTCGCCAAAAGAGACCTGATACAAAACCTGTACCGCCGCCAGACGTGCCAGACGCTTGGCCGCATTTGATCCACTCAGATTGATTTTTTTGTTATCCATTACCCTGTCACTTCTTTTTACTTTTACTTTACCGTCCAACCCACCTGCGCTTGGGCATCAGACGGAAATGATGCTTCAGCTCAATCATCTTCAAGCAGGCCTCGGCGGCCGCACCGCCGCGATCATGCCGCGCCGGATCGGCGCGCTCGACCGCCTGCTCTTTCGTATTGCACGTCAAGATGCCATTCCCAATCGCCAACGTGTGTTGCAAGGCGAGCGTTTGCAGCCCCTGCGCACTCATATCACCAACAATCTCGTCGTGACGTGTGCCACCTTTGATGACGGTCCCCAGTGCAACATAGCCATCGTACCGCCGCCGTACCGCGTCGAAATCAAGCGACTTCAGCGCATAAAGAATGGCAGCCGGAATCTCCAGTGCCCCCGGCACCGTGAAGACCTCATAGGTCACATTGGCACGCTCTAAAACCGCCTTGGCCCCATTCAAAAGAAGGTCGGCCACTTCGGTATAAAAACGGGCCTCAATCACCATAATATGAGGTTTTTCCTCAAATTTGAACGTCGCCGGTTCGCGCTTTTGTTCCATGGGAGCCATCCTGTCAACGAAAAAGGGCCACTCCTTCTATCACGCCCCCCGAAAACCTGCCAGCTTCTTATAGCTTTCACCAAAAAAGAACGGCTGGCCACAGACGGGGCAGCCGTTC
>Ga0209373_10000282_pt1 | contig 99746 bp, 67 predicted proteins | sample Higcelweek5metaG_FD_187173 | JGI IMG/M metagenome (GOLD analysis project Ga0209373, IMG submission 187173) | Freshwater pond sediment microbial communities from the University of Edinburgh, under environmental carbon perturbations - High... | ecosystem: Environmental > Aquatic > Freshwater >...
AATTATTAAATAAATCTATTGTGATTTTTGATAGAGGTTATCCGTCATATGATATGTTTAATTATTTAGACGATAAAGGTTTATTCTTTTTAATAAGGACATCATCATCATGGAAAAAGTTTAGAAACCTTGATTATAATGATAACATTTTAGATTATGAATTTGAAAATTCATCAAAAAAATTAAGAGTGTTAAAAATAGAACTTCCTGACGGAACTATTGAAGTATTAGTGACAAATATTTTTAATAAAAATATTACTCTTGATTTATTTAAAGAACTATATTTTCTCAGATGGGGAGTAGAATGTAAATATAAAGAGCTTAAAAGTAGCATTGAAATAGAAGAATTCTCAGGAACTAAGCCAATTGCTATAGAACAAGATTTTTATACATCTATTTATTTATCTATGGTTGCATCACTTATAAAAAAAGACGCTGATATTGAGATAATAAAAGAAACTCAAGGGAAAAAATCAAAGCATGAATATCAAGCTAATAGAAAATTTATATTAAGTGAAGTTTTTCAAAAGATAATAACTATGCTAGTTAAGTCTATTGGCGTGGTTAGATTATTGAAAAAATTGGTGGGGAATTCTGAAAAGATACGTTCACAAATACGACCTAATCGTTCTAATGAGCGAAAGAATAAACACCCAAGGAAAAAGCATCATTCTCAAAGGAAATCGTGCGTATAAAATCAAGAACCTAATAATTCCAAAAACCACTCACTCTAGTGGGTTTATTTGTTGTGCCGTTTTTTAGGATAAATGTGAAAATTAATTTAACTTTGTTTGAATTTTATTTTTGCATTTTGCTTAAGTTGACGACATTGAGCGAACCTGTTGGTTCATCTGCAAGTAACATTTTCGGATTTTTAACTAACGCTCTTGCTATAGCTACTCTTTGACATTCTCCTCCTGACAATTCATATGGATAATGGTCTAACTTATCTGAAATACTTAGCCAGTCCGAATATTTTTTTATAATAAATTATAACGAAATTTTCAGCTATTATATATCATCTACAAAAATTACCATAGGATATATATCAGTATTTAAAACTTCAAATATAAACCCAATAAAGTCAAAAAGTTCTTTCTCGGTAATTTTCCCTGTTTTGTAATCAAAATATTGTGGAATAAAGCATATGGGAATAATTTTTTGTTCTTTATATATATGTACACTATGGTTATTCGTTTTTATAGTATAGTGTTGACGAGTGCCGTTATAGTCAAAGATTACATCAATGTTATAAATAGTATGAGAAAATCTAGTTGTAATTACATTTTTCGAGAAGTTTACTATATCAGCATTCACTTTAATTGAATCGTTAAAAAAGATTTTATTTAGTATTTTGTTTACTTTTTTCCTTTTCAGCCATTCAAATATAAACAGTGTCAAAATCAAAAGAATAGAACCACCAATAATCAACATTAAAGTTAAAAAGCTATTCAAATCAACATCACCTCATATTATTCATGTCAAGATAAATAATATCTTGACATGAAATTTTTAAAATATTTCAACTGTTAAATCAATAAGTAATTTCGAAGCAAATAATCATATATAATCCATTAGACATTCATTACTACCGTTTCAATAAACGTTTCATTCATTGTTTAACCAATATTTGATGTAAATTCGACATCATTTAGAATTATAGTTCTTTATATTAACTTTCTTAGACATAAAAACAGATAAAATAAAATCAGGAATAGTTTGAATGATTTTAAAACATCGTACATTTTTACTTATTTGTTAATTATTTGAATATTAACACTAGTATACCAATCTAACTTTTTTATATTTTACCATGTAAAAGTTTATATGTCAATATATACATATAAACATATAAACAAAAAAGACACTGATAAACAATGTCTTTTTAATAATTATTATAATTTGAAGTTTTTACGTATTTCTTTAATAATATCGTCTTTTATTGATTGAATATTTAGATCTTTTTTAACGTTGTTGGATACTTCTTTTGCAAAATCACCTATTGAATTGAATTTATCAGCTACATTTTTCCCCATATCATCAAAGGTTGGCATACCACCAAATGCATCTTCGTAAAAATTAGTCTTTTCTTCTTGATTTGGGATGTGTTCATAAGATTCTAAATCTTTTGCCGGAATAATAGTACATACGTTTGATTTAACCACAAACCTAATTTGAGTGTATTCATTTTCCTCAGTTGTAAATGGTATCTCAAAAAGTTTCCATCCCTTATAATGTTTAACATGTTTTATATGGTTTTTGTTTAAAATATATACTCTTTTATTTTCATAATCATTATTGTATAAAATCTGCAATTGACAAGTTGTATCAAACTTTTTAAATGAAGTTTGTTTTATCCAAAACGTAAAAACATACTCTGTATTTTTCTTTAAAACAAGCTGCTTCGTCATAATTTCTGTTGTGTTTGCGGAATTATCACCTACAGTATATGACTCTATTAAATTATCTTCAAAATCCGTAACAAAAGTTCTTTCTCCTTTATTTGTTGCACAATCTGGATTAAAACTCCATTCTCTTGCGTTGAAGTATAATTTATTTACTGTTTTTTCAGCATTTTCTTTATTGTCAAAATTATCAAATTCACTCATAATATCGTCCTCCATATTTATAAGAGAACTAAGTAAGTTATTTTGTTTATAAAACAGACGAATTTCGTTTTCGCCAACAAACTCAGCCCTCCCTTGTTTTATTAATCCTTTTGCTCTTTTGGGATAGGTTAGCCCTTGTTTGTTTCCAAATTCATCAGTTACAATAACGTTTTTTACCATGGGTTTCTCCCCCTTGTAACAAATTTTTATATATATTTTTTGTATAATTACGTTTTTTATTATGGGTTTCTTCCCCTTTATACAAGTTAATTATAACATCAAAAACTTATTTTTGCAATAATTTTATTAATTTTTTTGTTTTTTCAACATAAAAAGAGAAACTAATAGTGAAACAACTCCCAAAATGATAATTGATATGTTGTTTTTATCTGATGTTTTAGGTGAATTTTCAGCCTTTAATACTGTTGTAGTTACATTGTTTGATGTAACCGCAGCTAATGTTGTTGATGTTGAACTAGCAACAGTTGTTTCAGACGCCAATGTTGCAGTTGTTGTTTGAGAAGTATTTGTAGTAACTGTATTTTCTGTTTCTGTATTTGTTGTTTGAACATCACTGATAATGGTTGTAGCTTGTGTAGTAATTTCATCACCCAAATCAAAAACAGCTGAGATATCTATATCATTTGCAACTGTACCACTTCTAATAAAAGCAGATATTGCATCTAGTGACTTAACTTCTGTTGTTAATCCAGAATGCGATGTATTGCTGAAAATAGTATAATTTTTTGGATATATAAGACTATTGTTATTATAATAAGCACCAATAGCACTGTTAAGGCTAACTGTACCATCGCCTTTATCATTCTTCAAAAACTCTGAAACTCCATAATACCCATTTTCTAAATTATAAGAAACCGAATATTCTGTTGTTCTTCCAGTACCAGCTATGTGATAAGAATTAACCTTTTTGAATACATCCATTATATTGCTATTTAGATAGTCATCTCTATATGATAAATGACTATCTTTATCTCCAGTTATCATGTTATTGTTTAACACAACTTGACTGTTTTTTAAAACAGTATAAAATTCATCTATTTCATTTATATTTTTTTCATTTGCCATCACTGGATACATCGTTAAAAATTCTTTTGATGGTATAAGTTGATATAGACAACTTGAGTTTTTAACACTATACATAACCCAATCAAAAACATCTTTTTGATCCATAGGAAGAGGAGAATTCTTTAAAAGAGATGAAACTGAGTCTATATTTCCTGTTTGGAGTGCTACTAATGATGTGTACGTTCCTAAAAGAGGAGTTCCTAATGTGACAACTTTTTCAGTTAAATCTACGTTATCCTGTGATTTTCCTAAAAATCCCGCTGCCAATAACCCTCCTGCACTGTGACATACAAACGTAACTTTATTATATCCATTTTTCTTTATATCTTCTTCTAAGCTTTTTATGGATATTGGAAGTGATTTTCTCCAATCATAAGAGAAGAATTTTACATCATATTCATCTGAAAAATCATTTTTTAGTCTCTCCATTATTTTCGATGACGAATATTCTCCTGAATTTGGATTTCGAGTCCCATATGCATTAGCTTCAACGGAATTGTCTTTTTCAACATCTACATATAACAAATCTCCTTCACCATTTTCATCAAGTGCAATTTTTGACGTTTTGTTTAAAGGGAAATTATACACCTCTGGAAGTAGTGCGTTTGTATCTATCCAGAATAATTTACCATCACTGCTATCATACAACTGCGAACCCATGTATCCTGGTAGATAGTATATTGCCTTTTTTTCTACACTTTCTTCAGAAAAACTAGGAAATATAGTTATAGATATTGCAGTAATACCAGCCAAAACTCCTGAAATAATTTTCTTAAACATAAAATCACTCTCTTTCTAATAAAATAATATATAATTTTATTCTCTTGAAATTATATAATAACATATTTAAAATACAAATTCTATAGTTTCAAAAAAATACAAAAAAACACTCCAAAAAAGAGTGTTTAAATTATACTGTAAATATTTTTTAATAATTATATGTCGATGTTATACCTAAGTATTCTTCTAAGCAAAGCCCACTATTGTATACTTCTGTAGCTTTTTCTACGCCCAAATATCTCAAATGCCACGATTCATACTTATAACCTGTCAAATGCTCTTTACCTTTTGGATATCTAATAATAAATCCATACTTATGACAGTTTTCTGCAATCCATTTTCCTTCACTTGTATCCGCAAAACTATCGGAAATAGAATTTAAATCAAAAGCAAGTCCTGTTTGATGTTCAGAATGTCCTGGTCTAGCTGAATATGTATCTGCTACAGACTGACCATCTCTCCTTACATAACCATTGTAAATATTAGATTGACTATTATAACTTCTAAAACCTGATGAAATCCATATACTTAACCCCTGTCCACTTGCGTCAGACTGCATTAAATTAAATGCTTGTTTTACTTCCTGCTGTAAATCACCTGGATAATAAGTAGAAGGCAAGGCATAGGTTTTATTTGCAATCAAAATCCCCTCTACATACGTAACTCCATCTATTACCTCTATATTATTTATGTTATCTACATTTGTTTGAAGATTTAAAACGGACGTTATGTTTGCGACGGTTTCCTGTGGTTTAACTACGGGCACTGAAGTTACTGCAGTTACAGTTTGATTTTCTTCAGTTTTTTTATTAGGTTCTAAAATAATATCCTTGCTTATGTTTTCAATAACTGAATGAATACTTTCATCTGTAAAAGTTTCAATAGCCTCTGTTGTTTTATCTTTTATAGCAGATGATGAAATATTATTTTCATCATCTGTTATTTTACTTGTTGTATTCTCGAACTTGTTAGTTGTTTTTTCACTGGTTTTTTTAGATATTTTAATAGTTTTTTCGTTTTTATTTGATTCCGTAGATACAGTCAACGCTTCATTTTCTATCTCCTGAACCATACCACATCCACTTAAGCCATTTAAAATCAACAAAAAAATCAATATAGCCAAAATATTACGTTTCATTTTCTTCCTTCTTTTATATATTAAAAATTATTTACCTAAAATTATTTCATCACCCATAATATACTGTTTTAAAATAGCTAAATCCGCAACATCTACCTGTCCATCTTTGTTTAAATCTGCATTTAGTTTACCTTGCTCAGTAAGTTCAGCATCATTTATTAAGCATTGACATAAATATACCATATCTTTATTTGAAATAGATTCTTTATCATCATCTATATCGCCAAAGATAGTTTCTTGAACTATATCTTCTTTCCAAACAGCAAAAAACTTAAATGAGCCTGTCAAAGAATCTAAATGAACTTTAAATTCTTCACCTGGTTGATATATATTGCCATTATATTCCCAACCAGCAAATTTTAAATCTCCATTTGTAAAACTACACTCTGGAATAGTTAAATTTTGATCGTAAATTTTCGACAATACTTCTGTTGTTCCCACTCCACCGTTTGGATCAAATCTTAAATAATATAGTTTAGGTTCCCATATTGCATAAATTGTTTTATCTGTATCTGGCATAATAAAACGTCCATATGGTTGATAAGAAATATCATTTTCTTTATCATACCAACCAATTATTTTATATCCTATTCTCACCAATCTTGTCGGTGCAGATAAATCTAGGATTTCTCCTTTATAATTTATAAAAACAAAAGTTTGTGATCCAACAACCCCGTCAACTTCACCTGCATCATATATTAATTTCAATTCAGGCGTCCATGAAATATCTAAAAGTACATCTTCATCAGGTATTACAAATTCTGCACCTAGAGGATAGTAAACTCCATTACAAATCCAACCATCGGATTTAAATCCCTCTTTTGAATATACATTTGCTGAAAGTTTTATTGTTTCACCTGTTGCAATTCTCTCAATATCCGCTGGCCCAAAATATCCCTGAGCTTTAACTTCTGGACCAACGTCATAAGTAACTGAATGACTTGCAGCATAAACTGCTTTTAATTCTAAGTTTTTTTCTGGCATAGAAATAATCTCTCCACGTTTATATGTGTTTTCACCATCTGTCCAACCCACATGAAAAAAACCTTCTTTTTCAAGTATCCAAATAGATATTTCAACTTCTGTGCCTGCTTCCATTGGATTATGCTTTTCTAAAATGCCTTTACCACCATTTAAATCATAGGTTATTGTATATAATTGTGAACTGGTTTCTTCAATTACTGTAGTCTCTACGATACTATTTACATCCTCTGCAATTACACTGAACCCACTTGCCATAACAGAAAAGGACATAACAGCAGCCAATGAAATAGATATAACCGATTTTTTCATAAATTAACTTCTCCTCAAATTTAATTTATGATAAACTGAATATTTTAACTTATTTAGTTTATCATTTAAATATTTTTTTGTCAAGTAACAATTTTACTTTGGAAATTGATTTTGTCCCTCTATTAAGGTATCCATAATTAAAGGAATATCATTTTCAATTATCACTTGACCATAAATGTCTGTTATTTTAAAAGTATATGGACCACCACCCATTTCATTACTTTCAAAATAATTATAGTGTCGCCTTGGTAATTCTTCAAATATCCCTTTCGAATTTAAGTATTCTACCCTATATATAGGGTATCTGTGATTTCTAATCTGTACCCCACACCAAAATTCGGAACTACCTTCTTTGTATTTAAACATAACAGGAGTATTTTCAGCAGAATCTAACGGTATTATTCTCCAGCTAATTGGAACTCTTCCGTCTATAGGGTTAGCTACTAATGGGAATGCATCTACAAATAAATCTAGATCACCCTTTTTCCCTTCTGGTAATAAATCTGTAACTAACATGTTTATTGTTCCTCTTACACCCGTAACCTCAATGTATGCACCCGCTAACATTGCGTTATTATAATCCGCTAAGTTCATGGCCACAATCCAATAATCATCTCTTGAAACAGGGTCTAACATTGCACAACCACCCTCATATCCACCACCATAAAAAGTAGCCTCACCAATATGAATAACTCCTTTTTCTTCAAGTATTGAACTCTGATCAATATTTGACTCATTGATTTGTGTAGTTTCTTCTTCACCTCCAAATATAACCTTTTCTCCTAGTATGTATTTCGTAAAAATAGTTAAATCTTTAATATCTAATTTATTATCTAAATTTAAATCATAATCAGTTATTAATTCGCTAGGTATATTATTTATTCCTAACATATGAGCCTTAAATAATATAATGGAATTCAAACTCAAATCATAATTTACCTGAAATGCACTTGAATTTATTTTGGGATTGAATAAATTTATTGAATAGAATAATACGATTATTAACACTAAATATCTTACATTTTTCATTTAGTCACCCCTTTATAAAAATATATTCAACAGTTTTTTAACTGTTGAATATATTTGAAATCAAAATTATTTTCCTAAAGTAACCGAATCTCCCATTATTTTTTGTTTCATTAAGGCTAAATCTGCAACATCAACTGTACCATCATTACTTACATCAGCAATTTTAATTTTACTTTCAGATAAAGTAATTTCTTTTATTAAATATCTACTCAAAATGACTAAATCCGCATTATCAACTCTACCATTTCCATCTAAGTCTCCATAAATCGAAGTGCCTGCTGTTGTTGTTTGTGAAGATACAGTTGTTACTGTAGTTGTTGTAACTGGTTTAGTTGTTGTAACTGTTGTTTCTTTTGGTGTTGTAACAGTTGTCGTTGTAGTTGGCGTAGAACCATCAGGCTCAATTCCACCTACTAAAACTCCATCATTATATACACATATGTAATCTGTTTTTTCACATGTTCCTAAAAACGCGTCTTTTTCTTGTTTTATTCCTGTATGACTCCAGTCATCTGTAGGATCCCAGCTATTTAAATATGCATAGGTTCCAAGTGCAAATTGGTATTTTTTATTCGAATTTGCTACTGGATATCCTGGCCATGAAACTTCTACATAATATACTGTTCCTTGATACTGTATTGGACCAGATAATTCTGCTGCAAAATCTGTTTCTGCTGCAGTTTGATCGTATAACTGTCTAAGTTCCAACTGATTTTTATCTATAGATGACATTCCTTTTGTATCGAAATAATATCTTACAGAAACATTTTTAGCTGGTTTGTTTGAACCTGTATAGACATATAAAGTTATTTCAGATACTTTTGGGGCCTCTTGAGCTATATCAACACAAAATGCTTCTACCCAAAAAGCGTTACTTGTAGGTGAACCTGGTTCTTCAACTATTGGAGGTGGGAAATCAGGAGTTACTTGCATAGATGGCGTACCAAAAAACTCATATAAGCCTGCACAAGCACCTACAAAAGCTGCATTATAGTCTATAGTAACCTCGTTATAAATCCAATCTGAAGTTACATCATTGTGTTCATCTTTTGCATCTGGTCCACCAACAAGTGCACCATAAAGAACATATTTGTGTTTACCAAGATCTTCACACTTGCTTAATCCTGAAGCTGCTCTATGATGTGGATACTTAGCAGAAGAATCACTGTATCCAACTATATAACTACGATTTAATGGATTTTTACCCATTAAATATTCCATTTGACCTTTTGCCCATTCACCATATTTTGAAACTCCACCATTATATTTATCATATACTAAAGCTATAAGTTGAGCCGCTGTATTATAACGTGCTGAACCCCATACACTAAAGAATGCATAACCACCTGGTGTAGTAAAGTCTTTTAACCACTTGTCAAGAGATTTTTCAATCTGCAACCAAAAATTAGCATCTTCATATATCGTTTTATTTTGTGCTGTTCTGTACATATTTTGTAGTTCTAATTCCGGATATTTTTTATCAATAATTCCAAATAAACTAGAAACTCCGTTCCACATATCATTCCAGCATAACATCCATCCACTAGGTGCATAATAGTCTAGATATTTACAAGCTTCTTCTAGGTATGCTTTATCTTCTGTAGCTAAGAACAACCAAGCAGCAGCCCAACAATAATCGTCTTCCCATTTGCTAGATACATAGAAAGCTCTTGGCCCTTCTGCATTTAAACTTAATTGTTTCTCGTTTTTTTGTGCAAAATCAAAAAGTGCTTTTGCATAATCTAAATTTTCTTTAGCATACTCTGGATCTGAATCTTTAAAGTTTAAGTAATTTATCGCCAAAGAAGCAGCAGCAGATACAACATAATCAGTTTGTGGGTTTTCTTTTGTTAAGAAAAAAGCTTTTCTCTTCATTTCATCAATTTCTGGTGAATTCCAGTATGCATGGTCTATTTCGCCTTCTCCAACTTGATAACAAAAAGCCATTACTTCTCCAGCAGAATTTCTAAATGTGCATTTCATAAAATAGTCGTTAAAATATTTTAATATAGTTTCCATGTGATCTGACTGGCCTGTAGTTTTATATGAATCTTTAAATTCATAATAACCCCATCCCAAAGTTGCACCAGAATAGTTTTCTGGCATGCCAAACTTCACGTGATCTCCTGCATCATGAAATCCACCTGCAACATCCACTGTTCCGTCACCATCTGGATCTAAAATTGATTTGTTTGCTGTAATAAAAGAACTTGTTAAATTTGTATACTCCCCATTTAAAGGTACATTTGCATCATATGTATGACAATCGCCCCTCCAAGAATACAAATTATTTTCATCCACACCAGTTCCACACATATTTGCATCATAAAAATACATGGAGTACTGCAATGCCTTTGCAAAATTAACTTCAACTTCTGCCGCTTTAACTTCAGCTATGTTTATTGAACTAGCAGATGAAAAAACAGATGAAATAAGCATGACTGAACTTACTGCTAGAGCTTTTGCTCTTTTTGCAAAAATTTTTTTTGTTTCCATCAAAAATTATCCTCCCTTAAATCACATTGTTTTAGTTTTTACGTATTTAAAATAACATTTTTATTTTATTCGTTTTTACACGAATTAAATCTAAACAAACATCATCCCAATAAGTTTTGCGGCGTTGTTACATTTTTTTTCAGTTGCTTATCTGCTATGGATCGTATTTGGTTATATAATCCAGAAGCCTTTTCCGCTGCTACTCTAGTCTTTTCATTTAATTCATCTATTTTTTCTTGTTTTTCTTTAGTCATTTCTGTTGTATCTTGAATTAACTTTAATAATTCCATTGCAGAATTTAATTTTGATTTTTCATTTTCACAAATTTCCGATAATTTTTCATGCTCATCTTTAAATGCAAAAGGTACATTTAAATTTATAATTTTATCCAACAGCTCAATTGCTTCTTTATTAAATTCTTCTGCCTTTTCAACGTTTCCAACAGATGCTTTTTCAGCAACATTTTTTGAAACCTTTTCATATTCAGAATATATAGTTATAACATCTGATGCGTACTCTGTTCTTGTCAATACTTCTTCGCAAGATGAAAGAGTAATAATCATAATAAATAAAAAAAACCCACAAATAAACTTATTTTTTAAATTCATATTTCATCTCCTTAATTTGTAATAAACCCGTTCAATATTTCGTGCTTTATTTGTGCTATGGAACATATGCATTGTACATTATCTACACAAATAAAATGTTATGATATATAATAATTAGTAATTTTATTTTAAAAAACCAAGGAAAACAAAATCAAAAAAATATAATTTACTAAAATAATTATATCATATAACATTTTCATTGTAAAGTTAATTTTATTATATTTTTTATAAAAATTAAAATAATGCTAAACACAGGAGTTTAGCATTATTTTAGAACTATTCAATTAATGTTTTTAAATAACTATAAGATTGTTTTATACCATTTTTCACTTCTAAAACATAACGTCTTACAACATGGCCTGTATACACACCATTTTTTACAACATAGAGTAAATTAGAATCTTCTTCGGTTGGAATTAATTCAATTTCTGTATTTACTCCATCTTTTCTAAAATATGAAATAATTATTTCTGATTTTCCCTTTGGTGTTGCTTCATAATCCAAAACTTCAAATTGTAATCCATTTAAAGAACGATACAAATCATAAAAATCATTAAACTTATCTTTAGCTAAAATCTTACCGTTTAGCTCATATTGTAACTCTTCTATGTTTGTAATATTGTTCTCGTTTACAATTTTGATTTCTAATGTTTCATCGCCCATTTTTAAATCAATTTTATCCAAATCAATTAAATATTCATTATGAACATCTCTAATAAGCACATCAACTGTTTGATAGTCAAAAAGAAGTATGGGGCCTATATTATAAACAGAAACTTCTTTTTTATCCACATCATATGCATAAATATATTCTGCATTTCCCTCTGCTATATTACCAAATAATATTGCTGCTGTTTTTTCACCATTTGAAATATACAATTCATATGATGGCTTATCAAGTCCATATTTAGAAAGATCTTCTGGATTTTCTTCTATAAATTCAATTGAAGTTGCTCTAGTAATGGAATCAACCAATGAAACTACGTTAGCTGTATTTATTTTAAGTTCTTCATAAGGCTCTTTCATAATCCATGAACTTTCTTTTTCCATATCAAAAATCACTTCACCAGATTTCACATATTTTATGTAATTAATCGAGTTTGAATCCAAGACATCAAAAAGATATGCACTTTTTATATGTTCTCTAGTTGCAATAATTTCATCTCCATCAAACAAGGGAATTGTATATACATTATCTTCATCATTTATCCTAACATAGTAACTATCTTTAGTGGGAGTCATATCTCCCATTTCCAACTTATTTTTATCCCCATTACTTAAGGATATAGTGATAATCATGTTCCCTTTTAATCCAAAAGATTCATCTTTATCTCTATTTTTCGCCACTATTCTTTCTGCTTTTAAATCACTCATGTATGTTGAGATGGCAATAAGTTTATTTCTATTAAATTCAAATTTTTCGCCTTTTACCATTTCCCAAACATCATTATTGATTTCAAATTCAAATGTTCCAGATTCATTAATTATTTCTAAAGACTTGACATCATTTACATTGAAATCAAGCAAATTTAAATTGTTTTTTTTATCGTTATTGCTTTCATTTTTGTTATTGTAATAATCAATAATAAAAAAAGAAGAAAATGAAACAACAACAAGTACAATTACTGCAATTAAAATTTTACCATACTTCACTAAGAATTTCTCCTCCTTAACCAAACAATTACACCAACAGCAGATATTAATATAGGTACCGAAATCATTATAACGAGTAAAAAATCACCTGTTTTCTTATTTGGAATAGATATATAATCCACCTGTGTCATTTTGTTAGATAACATTATATTTGTATCAGTCAAATCCATCCAACTCACTGTTACAAAAAACAAGTTTATAGTCATAGGCATTTCCGAGGTTTGCCAATCACCTGTTAGTCCTGCAAGTGTTTTATCTGTCAACATATCTGCACTTCCAAAAACCATTAGTTTTGAATCTTTTCTTGATTCATCCTCAGCATATATAGCTAAATCCAATGTTCCTTGTGGGATTTTAGCATCTAAATGAGTCCCTCCAAAAGTTTCACTGGTTGTAGTAGATTTTGTTTTTATAAGGGATGTGACCTTTAGCTTTTCATTATTAACTGTAGCAGGATAAAAGCTTCTTGAATTAGGTATAAAAGCAAGCATTGGGCTATCATCTTCAACTAATGCAGAAGTAAGTTCTGTTTCTTGTAAATCTGAGATTATAAAATATTTATCATTTGGTGCATGATTATCTTCATCTGTTTCAAATACTTTATTATAGTCCATTAATATTCCATATTCATACATTATTTTTTCAAAATTTATATAGTCTATTTTAGCATCATTTGGTGACATCATTAAAATCATATTTCCACCATTCAACATATATTCATCTATTTTTTCTTTTTCTTGATTAGATAAATCATTTTTAGGTGCTGCTACAATCATTATTGATGTATTTTCTGGCACTTTATCAACTTTAGTTAAATCAAGTTCTTCTATAACATAATTTTGTGATTTTAAATTTGTAGCTAAAAAATCGTATTCAGAGTATTTCTTTTCTCCATGTCCAGTCAAAAATACTATCGACGGATTAGAGCCACTCACTAAATAATTTATTGCAGCTACAATTAACGTTTCTCCTTGATAATAACTATCGCTAGTTTGATTGTTTACTGTTGTCAGGGTATTCCCTTTTACTTTCCTTTTATTATCGCCCACTTTTACCACTATATCCCCATATGTTAGTTGTAAAATATCATCTGGATCTAATGCTTTTATTTTTTCTGGTTCTTCGTATGGAGAATAATAAGAAACTTTTATTTTTTCATACTCAGACATTTTATCAAGCGAAGTTAAAACCATTTTTAACTCCATATAGCCTTCATCACCAGGTTTATATTTTCTTAATTCCTCAATATCTGCTATTAAGATAATCTCCACTTCTTTTTCAAGTGAAGTTAATACCTTTTGTGTTACATCATCTAAAGAATACATTTTGTTTGGTGTCATATCAAATTTTACATCAAATTTTGTTGACAGTATATTTAATGGTATAATTGCAACTACAATTAACGCTGCCATAATAGCAGAAAGTATATTTATTTTCAGTCCTTTTTTCATCTTTTTACCCCCTGCTCCATCTTCTTTTTTCTATTGAAATCATTGTAAAACAAAGAATAACAGCGATAAAAGATATATAAAAAATCAAATCTGAAAGACTAAATATTCCGCTTGCAAAGTCAGCAAATCTTGCCTTAGGTGAAATTGCTGAAAAAATAGTAGAAAGCACAGGCGTTCTTTTTATCATATCTATTTCATTAAAACTGTCTATAAACAATAAAAAAATCATAGCAGCTTCACCTAATATAGCAGCTATTATTTGATTTTCTGTAAATGAGGACATCAATATTCCTATGGCTATACACGCAACACCCCAAACAAAAAAACCTATATATCCACATATAAGACTAGACCAAACGACATTTCCATACAAAAGAGCTATTATTGGATATACAAAAGTTAGAACCATTATGAGTAAGTAAACTGTACTTGCTGCTAAAAACTTTCCCATAACTATTTTAAATACATTTAAAGGGGTAGACATAAGTAGAACTTCTGTTCCTGCTCTTCTCTCTTCTGCAAAAGTTTTCATAGTCAATGCTGGTATCAAAAATATAAAATAAAAAAATTGACTATAAAAAATAGCTGAAAAAGAAAATCTCAACGAAAGAGATGTTAAATTTGTAATCCATGTAATAAAGCTTAATGAGAAAATAAGTAAGAAAATTGCACTTATTATGTATGCTAGGGGCGAATAAAAATATGATTGAAGTTCTTTTTTATAAAGAGAAAACATATTAAATGATTCCTTTCTGAATTTTTAATTATTTATTTAGATAACTCAACACTTTTTTCACTTGTTTGCTCTGTTTCTTCCTTAGTTATACTAGCGAATATTTCTTCAAGCGATAATTTATGTTGTTTTATTTCCATCAATTCAAAATCACCTTTTGAAATGGCATGAAGTAAGTCTTTTCTAACCTCTTCAGATTCTACATTTATTATATATTCATATACTTCATGTGCTGCCACATCATCAATTTCAATTGATTTAACTCCCTCAACTACAGATAAAGCTTTTTTCACTCTAGCCTTATTTCCCCCTATTTTAATAACATATGTTATATGTTCTGAATTTAATTTAGAAAGATTTTCAGTGGTGTCAATAGCTTTTATTTTACCCTTATCAATAATTACTATTCTATCACAAACCGCACTAACTTCCTGTAATATATGAGAACTAAATATAATAGTATGATCCTTTTTTAAGGAATTTATTAAATTACGTACCTCTAATGTTTGATTTGGATCAAGTCCTACTGTTGGTTCATCTAAGATTAAAATTTTAGGATCTCCTATAAGTGCTTGAGCAAAACCTACTCTTTGTCTATATCCTTTTGAAAGATTTTTAATTAATCTTTTCTTCATATCAGTTATTTTTAATCTTGACAAAGCCCTAGCAACTTGTCTTTCTCTCTGTTTTTTTTCTACACCTTTTATACCAGCAACAAAATTCAAGTATTCTATAACTTTCATATCAAGATATACAGGCGGAATTTCAGGTAAATAACCAATCATTTTCTTTACTTCATTTGAATTTGTAGTTATATCTTTACCATCAACTAAAATTTTACCAGAAGTTATTGGTAAATATCCAACTATCATATTCATAGTGGTCGATTTTCCCGCACCATTCGGACCTAAAAATCCCAATATTTCGTTTTTATTTACTGTAAAACTAATATCATTTACTGCTGTAATGTTTCCATATTTCTTTGTTAGATTTTTGATTTCAATCATTATATACAGCCACACCTTTCATTTTTATAAATTTCAAATTAAATTCTATTTAGTAAATTAAATAATATGCAAAATAAAATATCATTTACAAATTTATTATAACATATTTTCTAATAAAATGCTATAAATTTATTATCACAAATAATTATGAACATATTATTAATAAATAGTAACAAATAAATGAATATACGAAATAATTATTATATTTTTATTATATTTTCACATTGTGTTTGTTTAGTGAGTAAAAAATATATAATATATGAAATAATTTTTTTTTAAATTTTTTTGAAAGTCATCTTAAAAAATCAATAACAAATGTATTTACGTCATAAAATTGTAATATAATTTTAATTTAAACATTATGTTCAATATTTATATTACAATCTTAGCTAATTTTAATAAAATTATTTTATTAACTTTGTTTATTTATAAGGGGTTGACAAATTAATGAATGTGTATTACAATAATATTGTGCACTAATAGTGTATTTTTGATGTTCTATTTATGAATTTTCAAATCAAATTTTATTTTTTTTATGCAAATTACACTAATTGTACATTATATACTATATTTTTTATTTTAGGTTAATAAATGTGGATATGTCTGCATTATTATATACAACAATATTTATTTAGAATTATTAAAATTTATTTTTTGAGAGGAGTAAGAAAAAAATGGTTCTTAAGAAAAAAACCAAAAAAATAGTTGCTTTCGCATTATCTATGTCTTTATTAGCAAGTGCAGTAGCTCCTATTACTGCTTCCGCTTCAGGTACAAGAACAAAACCTGAGAAATTTGGTGAGGATACATATAAAAATATGTTCTTATCAATGTATGATGACGTTGTAACAAACGGTGTTCAAAACGGATACTTATCTGCAAACAATATTCCTTCAGGTGGTTTTGGTGTTCCATACCATTCAGTTGAAACAGTTATAGTTGAGGCGCCTGACTTTGGTCATGAAACAACTTCTGAAGCTATGTCATATATAGTTTGGGTTGCTGCAATGAGAGATAAACTAGCTGCTGATGGTCAATCCGACTTAACAAAAGCTTGGAAAACAATGGAGGTTATGATTCCTAAAACACAAACAGGATTCATGCAAAAAACTGAGCCTTCTGCTGCATACAGTGATGAGTGGCAAAAACCAGAAGATTATCCAAAGGATATGGAATCTTCAAACACAGGTAAAAATCCTATTCATAAATACTTCGCTTCTGCATATGGTTCTGATTCAGGATTGTATTTAATGCACTGGTTAGCAGACGTTGATAACTGGTATGGATATGGTGGATCAGGAAAAACATTTACATTTATCAACACATTCCAAAGAGGAGAACAAGAATCTTGTTTCGAAACAGTTCCTCATGGTTCTATTGAAGAATTAAAATTCGGAAACCCTACACGTGGTGTAAAAGGTATTTTCTCTACAGAAGCTAATATTGCAAAACAATGGGCTTATACAAACGCTCCTGACGCTGAAGACCGTGCTATTCAAGCTGTTTATTGGGCAAATAGATGGGGTGTAGGTACTTCTGATGTTTCTGCAAAAGCTGGTAAAATGGCTGACCAAATTAGAAATGACATGTTTGATAAATACTACAAAAAAATCGCTGCAACAACTACAAAAAGTTCACCTTCCGAATCAGGTATGGGCAGTGCTCACTACTTAATGGGATGGTATTCTTCATGGGGTGGAGCAATTGATGGTTCATGGACATGGCAAACAGGTGCAAGCCATATTCATCAATTCTATCAAAATGTAATGCAAGCCTATGCTGTTACTAAAGATACAGCTCTTTCTTCAGCAATGAAAGCTACAGATGCTGTAAAAGACTGGACAACATCTTTAGAAAGACAACTACAATTCTATGAATGGCTACAATCTTCAACTGGTCCTTTTGCTGGTGGTGCTACTAACAGCTGGAACGGAAGATATGAAGCTTATCCTTCAGGAGTTTCAACATTTAATGGTATGGCATATGTAGAACATCCTGTTTACGCTGACCCAGGTTCAAACGGCTGGATCGGTAACCAAGTATGGTCTACACAACGTATTGCTGAGCTATATTATGTAGCAAAGAAAGACGGAGATACTGCTATTGCAAACAGATGTAAGGCTCTTTTAGACAAGTGGGTAGCATGGTTCGTAAACAATATAGATTATAATACATCTGTAGCTACAGATGGCGAAGTTGAATTGCCATTTGCTATTCCTGCAGTTTTAGGATGGTCTGGACAACCAGAAAACTGGACAGGTACAAAACCTGCAAATACAGGTTTAACTTGTGAAATCACTGCTTGGGGTTCAGCAGATATGGGTTGTATTTCATCTCTAGCAAATACTCTACTTTATTATGCTTCTGCTGAAGGTGTTGTTCCTGGAAAAGCTAGTTCAAACAAAACAGCTGATTTAGCTTACAATACTGCAAAAACACTTATAGACACTATGTGGGGAAGCTACCGTGACGATATCGGTGTTTCTTATACAGAACATAACGGAAGCTTAAAGAGAATATTTGAGCAAGAAGTTTGGGTTCCTACTTCATACACAGGTACAATGCCAAACGGAGATGCAATTAAAAATGGTATTAAATTCATAGATATTCGTACTATGTATAGACAAGAAGCGAAACTACAAGAGTTAGAAGATGCTTGGAAAGCAACAGGAAGCACAGAAAGTGTTGACTTAAACTACCACAGATTCTGGCATGCTGGTGACGTAATGATGGCTCTAGGTGCTATGGCAACATTATTCCCTACTTCAATTCCAACTCTAACAGGTATAGGTGTAAATGTTACTGAACCTAAAACTTATACAGATGCTGTTATTACTTTATCTAATGGTAATATTGTAACTACTCCAACTACAACTACAACTACAACTACAACTACAACTACAACTACTCAAGGCTCAGGTACTACAGTTTATGGAGACTTAGATGGTAACGGAAAAGTTGACAACGCTGACTTAGTTATTTTAGGTAGATATTTAATAAAAGATTCTACACTAACTGCCGCTCAACTAAAAGCTGCTGACGTAAGTGGAGACGGAGAAGTAAACGTTGCTGACATGGCTCTAATTAAACAAAAAGTTATGGGCGATTCTGTAACTTTAGGCCCTAGATAATTTAAAATAAACTATTTATAAATCAGTCAATCTATATGATTGACTGATTTTTTATAAAAAAATATTTTCCTGTATCCAAAAGGAGGACCATCAAATGAAAAATCTTAATAAAATATTTATAACCTTTATTTTAGTTATTTTAATATCAAACAATTTTATGTTATATGAAGATTCATTTTTAAAAATAAATAAAATACTTGCCGGCGAACAACTTGGTCAAACAAATTTTGATGATGGAAATAGTCTTCCATGGAATATATGCGAGTCTGGAACTGGAAAGATGGACTATTCTGTAAATAATGGTGTTTTTGAAATAACCATTGTAAACCCTGGTGGAAAATCAAATGGTGGAGAAGATCGATGGGACTGCCAGTTTAGACACAGAGATCTAAAAATAGTTGCGGGACATCAATATAAAATAGAATATGAAATAACCTCATCAAATTCAGGACAATATTATACTAAGATAGGCAATTTAGAAGGTGATGTTGAAGTTTGGCATAGTAATTCTGGACCTAATGATTTTGATTCAAATTGGGGGTTAATTCCCTTAGAAGCTGGCAAAACAAAAAAAGTTTCTATGATTTTTACAACGGATAAAAATCTTGATGTCGCTGAATGGAATTTTCATTTAGGAGGAGACGGAGAATACACAAAGGGAATTTGCTTTCCGGCGGGAACAAAAATAACTTTTGACAACATGTCTCTTTATAACATGAGCGGGGATGAAAATGATTATGTAAACCATTCCGAATTCAAAAAGTTACAAATTTTCACTAATCAACTTGGCTATTTTCCTTTGTCAATAAAAAAAGCCACTCTCCTATCCTCTTCAACTCAACCTGTAGATTATGAAATTTTTAATTCAGAAAACATTTCTGTATATACCGGAAAATCTATACCTATGGGGTTTGATAAAGATTCTGGTGATGAAGTTCATACAATAGATTTTTCTAGTTTTAATATCGAAGGTACTGGCTATTACATAAAAGCAAATTCAGCACAAAGCTTACAGTTTGACATAAAAAAAGACCTGTATTCTCAAATGCTTTATGATTCGCTAAATTATTTTTATCAAAACAGAAGTGGCATAGATGTAAAATCCGAACATATTTCCTCCGGTGATAAAACAAAACTAGCAAGAAAAGCTGGACATTTACCAGATGTATGTTCAACCGACTTGGTTTGGGGTTATACTGATTCGTATAATCTAGATGTAACTGGCGGCTGGTACGATGCAGGTGATTATGGAAAATATGTTGTAAATGGTGGTATTGCATTATGGACAATGTTAAATCAATATGAACATGCTATAAGTTTAGGTAAAACAAATTCTTCTTTATATTCAGATGGCTTTTCGAATATTCCAGAAAGTGGTAATCGATTCCCTGATATACTTGATGAGTCCAGATATGAAATGGAATTTATGCTGAAAATGATAGTACCAGAAGGGAAAAAATATGCTGGAATGGTTCATCACAAAGTTCATGATGCAGAATGGACTGCGTTAGGTCTTGCACCTTCTGACTCAACAGGCAAAAGAATTATAAAACCGCCTTCTACTGCTGCTACTTTAAATCTTTCAGCTTGTGCTGCTGTATCCTATAGAGTATGGAAAGAATATGATTTAGATTTTGCAAAAAAATGTTTATCCGCTGCTGAAAAAGCGTATGGTGAAGCAAAGAAAAACTCAACTATGTTTGCTCCTTTTGAAAATTCAACTGGTGGTGGTCCATATGGAGATAACTATGTAAATGACGAGTTTTACTGGGCTGCAACCGAACTATTTTTGTCTACTCAAGATCAAAAATACTATGATGATATGAAAAATTCAGTTCATTTTTTAGAAATGCCTACCACCTTAAATAAGGGCGAAGAAATAGACTCTATTTCTAGTTTTAATTGGGCAAATACTTCTGCTTTAGGTACTTTATCTTTATCTGTTGTAAAAAACGGAATAAAAGAAGATGATTTATTAAAAGCCAATGAAAATATAATAAATGCCTCTAACTTTTATTTGGATATAATCAACTCTCAAGGCTATGGTGTACCTTTAAAATCCTGTACTGTTGATACTGATAAGGGAAAAGTCTCCGGTTATCCTTGGGGTTCAAATTCTTTTGTTGTAAATTCTGCTATCGTCATGGCTTATGCCTATGATATAACAAAAGAAGAAAAACACTTAAATGGATTAATCAATAGCATGGATTATTTACTTGGAAGAAATCCTTTGGGATATTCGTATATAACTGGGTATGGTAAAAACTTTTCTAAAAATCCACATCATAGATGGTGGGCATCTCAAATTAATCCCAGCTTTCCATCTGCACCTTCAGGTGTTCTAGTTGGTGGACCAAACTCAGGATTGCAAGATCCATATGTTAAAAGCCTAGGATTAAGTTCAAAAGTATTACTTCCTCAACGCTGTTATGTAGACCACATAGAATCATGGTCCACAAATGAATGTACTATTAACTGGAATGCTCCTTTGGCTTGGGTTGCTGGTTATTTAACTAATATGTCTATAGTAAATAATAGTAAAATCGAAAATACTGAAGATGCATCAACTACTGAAAACACTTCGATATCCACTAGTCCAAATAAAGAAACAAGCACCAAATCCGAAAATATAGACGAAGAAAATTCAACCCCAAATTCAAATAGCAAGTTGTTTGATATTTTATTGATTATAGGTATTATAATTATTGTATTATTTCTAATAATAGGATTTGTTAACTTTGTAAAAAATTCTGTTAAATAGACAAAATAATTCTTGACAAAGTTAATATAAAGTTTTATAATTATATACATAATTTAATTTATAGAACTGGGGAGCTGACTTAATCAGCTGAGAGTAGAATGTTTTTTCTTTACCCATTGAACCTGTGGGGGTTATTCTCGCGTAGGAAGTTCGCTTTGTATAATATGGTTATTTTTTTTATTAGTAATCAGTATATTAGCTAAACTCCTATTTATTGGAGTTTAGCTTTTTTTATGAAAGGAGCATATTTATGTTATTAAACGGAAAAGAATTTATTTTGGATTCTGAAATAAGTTTGACAACTTTATTAGAAAAAAATAATTTTCAAATTTCTAAAGTAGCAGTTGAAATTAATGGCGATATTTGTCCAAAAGCAAATTTTGATAAAATAACCATAAGTAATCAAGATATTATTGAAGTAGTAAGTTTTGTTGGAGGTGGCTAATGAGAATTTTTATTAACGGAAAAAAATTTGATATAGATGAATTTAAGTTACATACTATAAAAAACAAATATTTTCCTGAAGCTGACATAGTAATTTATAACGGATTTGAAACCGTTGAAAATGTTACTTTAGTTGAAAATGATATAATACATTTCATAAAAAAAGGTGTTCTTCCTAGTGAAGACGAACTTGAAAGTTTAATGTCTGCAAGACATACTCCTTTTGTTCACAATAAAGTAAAAGAGGCAAAGGTTGCAGTAGCTGGGCTAGGTGGTTTAGGTTCAAACATTGCGATTATGCTTGCCAGAACCGGCATTGGGAAATTGCTTTTAGTTGATTTTGATATCGTTGAACCAAGTAACTTAAATAGGCAATGTTATTATATTGGACATTTAGGAATGAAAAAAACCGAGGCTATGGTAGAACAAATAAAAAACATTAATCCTTTTATAGAAGTTGAAACACGATGTGTTAAGGTTGAACAAAATAACATTGTTGAAATTTTCAAAGACTATAAAATCGTTTGTGAAGCTTTTGATAAACCTGAATATAAAGCGATGCTTGTAAATCAAATAATGCACCACTTCCCTAATACAAAAGTGGTCGCGTCTTCGGGTATGGCTGGTTATTATCGTTCCAATAAAATACAAACAACACATCCTTTTAAAAATTTGTTTGTATGTGGTGATAATGAAAATGAAGCTAAAGCCGGCCAAGGCCTAATGGCTCCTCGTGTAAATATTTGTGCTGGCCATCAAGCAAATGCTATCTTGAGATTGATTTTAGAACTAGAGGACGTTTAAAAAATAGAGGTGTAAAATAAATGAATGATAATTTAATAATTAAAGATAAGAGCTTTAATTCACGCTTTTTCCTAGGTACAGGTAAGTTTTCTTTAAGTAAAACCAAAGAAGCAATAGAAGCAAGTGGTACTGAAATCGTTACGATGGCACTTAGACGTGCTGACATATCTAGCGAAGGTAATATTTTAGACTATATCCCTAAAAATATCACACTATTGCCCAACACTTCTGGTGCTCGAAACGCCAATGAAGCTGTTAGAATAGCTAGACTTGCAAGAGAATTAGGTTGTGGCGATTTTATAAAAATAGAGGTAATTCATGACTCAAAATACTTGCTGCCAGATAATTATGAAACTATAAAAGCCACTGAACAGCTCGCAAATGAAGGCTTTATAGTTTTACCTTATGTTAGTCCTGATTTAAATGTAGCAAGAGAGCTAGTAAATGTTGGTGCTGCTGCTGTTATGCCTTTGGCTGCACCTATAGGAAGTAATAAAGGATTACAAACCAGAGATTTTATTCAAATATTAATAAACGAAATAAACTTGCCCATAATAGTAGATGCTGGCATAGGCAAACCATCTCATGCTTGTGAAGCCATGGAAATGGGTGCTGCTGCAGTTTTGGTAAATACAGCTGTCGCTACTGCAAACGATGTTGTAGCTATGGCAAAGGCTTTTGCTGATGCAGTTAAAGCTGGACGAAACGCTTATCTATCTGGATTGGGTAGGGTTTTAGAAATAGGTGCTGACGCATCCTCACCATTGACAGGTTTTCTAAATAATAATTAATGTATCAACAGTTACTATTCAGCCTCTAAAGGTAAAGTTTAGGGTTTTACAAGGGTTTCGACTCTGCGGAGTCGACCGGGCTTTCCGGTCGCCCTAGACCTTCGGCATATATATTTGCTTTATGAATATGGCTGAATATCAACTAATATTTATTATTTTTTGTATGAAAGGTTAAATAAATGAAAATTGACAACGGCATTTTAATAGATAACAAATCTATTGAAGAAATTATTTTAAACAAAAAAGTAGACTTTAGCAAATTTACTGATAACGATATATACAATGCACTTGAAAAAAGCTTTTTAAATGAATATGATTTTGCTGCTTTATTATCTCCTGTAGCGATTAAACACATTGAAAAGATTGCTTACAAAGCAAAAAAAGAGACTTCTAGGTATTTTGGTAATAACGTTTCTATGTATACCCCTTTATACATTTCAAATTATTGTGTAAATCATTGTACATACTGTGGTTTTAATTGCACAAATCAAATAAATAGAGGCAAACTCACTTTTGAAGAAATAGAAAGAGAATACAATATTATAGCTTCAAGTGGATTAAGAGAAATATTAATCCTTACAGGAGAAAGTCGTGTACATGCTGATTTAGATTATATAGGTGAGTCAGTTAGAATTGCAAAAAAATATTTTTCAACTATTGGTATAGAAATATATCCTTTAGACACAGAAGAGTACAAGTTTATTCATGAATGTGGTGCGGATTTTGTGAGCGTTTACCAAGAAACATATAATAAAGAATTATATAAGCAGGTTCACTTAAAAGGACCCAAAAGTAATTTTGAGTATAGATTAAATTCTCAAGAAAGAGCTTTATTGGGCGGAATGAGAGGCGTTAGTTTTGGTTCTTTACTCGGTCTAGGTGATTATCGTGAAGATTCTTTTTACGCTGGTTTACACGCTTATCATATTCAAAAAAAATATCCTTCTTCTGAAATTTCATTTTCAGTACCTAGAATAAGACCTTATATAAACAATAGCTCAAGTAATCCAAAGGATGTACACGAATTGCAATTACTTCAGGTCATGCTAGCCTTTAGACTTTTTATTCCTTTTAGTGGGCTTAGTATTTCAACACGTGAAAACGAAAATTTTAGAAACAATGTAGTAGGATTGTGTGCAACTAAAATATCTGCTGGTGTAAAAACAAGCGTTGGCGGTCACGATGAAGAACAAAAAGGTGACGAACAATTTCAAATATCAGATAATCGATCTGTAAATGAAATTCGTGAATATATTTATAAAAAGGGGCTTCAACCTGTTTTCACTGATTATCTATATGTTTAGGAGTTACTATTCAGCCTCTAAAGGTAAAGTTTACGGTTTTGCAAGTGTTTCGACTCTGCTGAGTCGACCGGGCTTTCCGGTCGCCCTGGACCTTCGGTAAAATATCTCTACCCTATACACGTTTAGGAGATTTATATGCTTATTTCAGTAACAAACAGACATTTGTGTAATAATAACTTTTTAAATCAGATTGAGCAAATCTGTATTTCAAAGCCTTATGCAATAATTCTTAGAGAAAAAGATTTATCCATTGACAAATATATTGAACTAGCTTCAAAAGTAATGAATTTATGTAGTAAATACAATGTTAAATTTTACATTAACCATTTTATTGAAGCTGCTATTAATTTAAACGTAAAAAATGTACAAGTATCTTTTAACCAATTAATATCCCATCCCGATATATGTATTGACTTTAACGTATTTGTTTCAGTTCACACTTTAGAAGAAGCTATAATAGCTGACTCTATGAAAGTAAATGGTATAATTGCAGGACACATATTTAAAACGGATTGTAAAAAAGATCTTGAGCCAAAAGGTGTAGAATTTATTCATTTAATTTCACAAAGAATATCTACGCCTCTTTTGGCTATAGGCGGCATAAATATTCAAAATGCACAAGAAGTTATTTGTTATGGTGCAAGTGGTTTTTGCGTTATGTCAGAATTAATGAAATCAGATTCCGTGAACAATTTAATATCTAATTATAAACAAATATCAGAATAATTATGTATTATTATTCCATTGACAAAATGAACTTATAATGTTATCATTATTATTGATTGTTTAACTTATTTAGTATACAAATCACCAATTTACACAAAAATATATCTTTGTTTTATCATAGAAGTATATTTTTGTATTCTTATTTTGGGTTATTTTTTTACTTATTTATAAGCTAATAATTTGAATATTTATTACATTAAAAAAATTAAATTCAAATAAAATTAATTTAATTTGAATTCATGTTTTTTTGATATAATTAAATAAAAAGACTGTAATACTAAGGAGAATAGTGATTTATGGAAAACACTTCAAAGCCACAAATGGAAATTTCTATTGCTGACTTGATTACGATTGTCAGAAAAAGACTTTTGCTAGTGATTTTAGCCACCCTTTTCGCAACTGTTGTAGCTTTTATTTATAGTAATTTTTTTATTACCCCTAAGTATACTTCAACCGCTATATATTCAGTTATAGAAGCAACAAAAGATGGTTCTACTACTTCTTCAAGACCATCTGATCAACAAGATTTTATATACTTAAATCGAGCTACATCCAACTATGTTCATCTTTTTAAAACTAGAGACTTTTTAACTTTAGTTGCTGAAGACTCAAATCTAGGCTATACAACAGAACAACTAAAAAATATGATTTCAACGTCTATTATTGAGACGACTATGCACTTTAATCTTTCTGTAACCTGTTCTGATCCGGAAGATGCTCTTGCTATTCAAAACTCTATTTTAAAATTACGTGATGAGATGGTAGCAGAAAAAACCTTAAATACAATAAATATAATTCCTCTAGAAACAGCTATTTTACCTCAAACTCAATCTTACCCAAATATAAAGCTTAACACTATTATAGGTGCTTTTTTGGGATTTGTTTTAGGATTTTTATTATCATTATTGTTAGAAATCATGGATACAAACATAAAAAGTAGAACTGACCTTATTAGTCGCTTCCCTCTTCCTGTTTTAGTTAGTATTCCTTCTTTTGACATTAATTCAAGCAATAAAAACAAAAAGAATAAAAAACAAAAAACAAGAAAAAATCAAAAAAATATTTCTACCAGAACTGTAGAAATACTTAACAAGAAAACAAACTTCGCTATAAAAGAAGCTTTTAAAACACTTAGAACAAATTTGCAATTTACTCTAACCGGAAAAGAATGCGAAGTTATAACTATAAGTAGTGCTGTTCCAATGGACGGAAAAAGTACCACAACAGTTAATCTAGCAATTACAATAGCACAAACTGGTGCAAGAGTTCTTATAATTGACTGTGACTTAAGAAAAGGAAGATTGCACAAGTTTTTCGAGGGTGCTCAAAATAAAGTTGGTGCATCAAATGTTATTTCAGGCATGGTAACCGCAGAAAAAGCAATACAAAAAGCTGTTATTCCCGATCCTGAATCTAAAGTAGACTCATTATATATTTTATGTTCTGGTTCTATCCCTCCAAACCCTTCTGAACTTGTTGCAAGTAACAACATGGCAAAAATGCTAGAGGGATTGCGTAAAGACTTTGATTACATACTTATAGATACTCCTCCTGTAAACATAGTATCTGACGCACTTCCTATAACAAAAATATCTGAAGGGGTTTTACTTGTTGTTAGACAAAACCAAACTTCTTATGCCGACGTTGAAAATGCAATTAAAAACTTTGAACTTGTTGGCTCAAATCTACTTGGTTTTATTTTAAATGGTGTCGATATTGAAAGTGGCAAAAATTATAAATACAAGTATGGTAGATACAAATCATACTCTTATAACGCATATTCGTACTATAGCAACGATGATGAAAATTCAGATGAAAAAAATTCAGACGACAAAACATCTAAAGACACAAAGTCTAAAAAATAAGGATTAATATTTATGGTTGATTTACATACTCATGTATTACCTGGTATAGATGATGGTTCAAAAAGCGTCGAAATGTCTGAAAGCATGATTAAAATATTAAAAGAACAAGGTGTGAGTACAATTTTTTGTACTCCACACTATTATCCGACAGATATTTCATTAAGTGAATTTATTAAAAATAGAAATATGGCATATGATCAGATTAAATTTCTTGAACAGGACGTTAAGCTGATACTTGGTAGTGAAACTTATATTTCTGAAATTTTATTTAATCATGATTCACTTACCTCATTATGCATAGGAAACTCCGATTATCTTTTACTCGAGTTGCCATATGAAAGAAAATGGAGCAAAGAATTATTTAAAAATGTTGAACGAATTATTTCAAAGTATGATGTTATACCTATAATAGCTCATGTAGAGCGGTATATGCCTATCCAATCAAAGCATAAATTAATAAATGAATTTATAGATATGGATTGCTTAATCCAAATGAATACGGCTTCTATAATCGATGAGCACACTAGGAAATTTGCTTTAAAACTTATTAAAAAAGGCTATATAAACTTTTTAGGAACTGACACTCATAACTTAACAACTCGAAAACCACTTATGTCTGAAGCAATCAACATTATAAAAGAAAAACTAGGTAATGATTATATTGAAGAATTTATTGAAAATACTAATATTTTTTCAAATGTAAAAAATATTATATAAAAAACATTACTATTCAGCCGTTAAAGGTAAAGTTTACGGTTTTACAGGGATTTCGACTCTGTGCGGAGTCGACCGGGCTTTTCGGTCACCCTAGACCTTCAGTAAAACATCTCCGTCCTATACATATAACTGAATAATAACAAAAAACATCCTGCTAAGAAGTAGGATGTTTTTTTTATTAATGATAAAAATAAATAATTTATAATCAAAAAAAGTGCCCTTAGGACACTTTTTTATAAAATTATTTACCTAGTTCTATGCCTTCAACTTCTAACAAGTATAGTTTTAGTTGTGTTAAGTCATTTAGGTCAATTGTGCTCTTATCGTCTTTTTTAACGTCAGCAGCTTTTGCACTAAATCCTTTTGTAGCAAATGTTTCTAAAGTTTCATCTTCTAAGATGAATTTGATCATAGCTACAGCATCTACAACAGCAACTTTACCATCGTTAGTAATATCACCATAGTTAACAACTTCTGTATCTTCAGCAACTTCAGTTGTATAAACTGTTTCTTTAGCTTGCTCTACTAAAGCTTCACTAACTTCTTCTAAATCAGCAGCAGTAGCTTCGCCACTAACTACATCAGCAGCAGCAACAGTTGTTGCAGGAGCTAATTTACTAACTTCAACTAAAGTGATATTTAGTTTAGCAGAACCACTAGCTACATTTCCTTTTGCTAAAACTACTGGACCATCTGCATATAATGCAAGAAGATCAGCTAAGTCACTATTAAATTTTTCTACATAGTCATTTAATAAAGTCTTAATAGCTGTAATATTTGCTCCACCAGTTAAAACATTTAGAGGATTGTATACATCTGAAACTACAACTTTTGAAGTTGAATAATTAGCTGCAATGTCAGCAAGTGCAGCATTAATATTAGCAAGAGCTGTGTCCATAGCTGCTTTAGCTTCTGTACCATCCACAAGAGCTGTTTTTACAGTTGCCATTTTTGCTGATAATTCATCTTTTGTCATAGAATCAACTTTAACCAAAATAGACATTTTATCTGCGGAAGTACCTAAAACACCAGCAAGATAATCAAAAGCAGCCTTTTCTAATTCTTTTTGAGCAGATTTGATTGTAATAACATCTGCAAGTTTTAACATACCAGTAGAACTATACTCCATATTGCTTGTTTGACGTAAAGTAACTGTTGTATTTGCAGAAGCTACTAGAGCAGTTGTTGATAACATAGCAACAACACTAATTAGTGATAACACACGTTTAATAGATTTTTTCATTTCCATAAACTCCTTTTTCAATATATTTGAAACGCATACTAAAAAATAGTAATGCGATTTCATCTTATAGCTAAGATTATAACATATATTCTCAAGCAAAACAATTGGTAAACTAGTTGAAAAATTCAATAAAATTATAGTTATTTTCTACAACTTTACTTGAATAACAATAAAAAATAGTCACTTAATGCTTTTTTTAAAAATATATGGTGAAATCCCCTTTGAAATATAATCTTATTCTTAAAATTATACTTTAAATTAATAAATTATTAATTTATCATCAAGTTACAAACCATATTAGAAAATTCAACTGGATTTTCCAAAGAAAGTCCTTCAATTAATAAAGCTTGGTTATATAATATGTTTGTATAATCTTTAAGCTTTTCCTTATCTGTATCATATAATTTTTGTAGAGTAGTGAAAATACTGTGTTCTGGATTTATTTCCAAAACTCTATCCGCTTTAACCTTATGTTCTGTTGGCATAGAATTAAGAACTTTTTCCATCTCAATTGATAATTCACCGACACTAGTTAAGCATATAGGATGTGATTTTAGTCTTTGAGATAATCTAACCTCTTTTACTTTATCTTGTAAAGAATCCTTCATATAATTAAATAAATCTTTATTCTCTTCTGACTTAGCTTTTATCTCTTCTTTTTCTTCTTTTGTATCTATATCTAAGTCACCAGCAGAAACTGATTTAAATTGCTTTTCATTATAAGTAATAAGCATTTTGATTGCAAACTCATCTATATTCTCTGTTAAATATAGTATTTCATAACCTTTATCTAAAACTAATTCTGTTTGAGGAAGACTTTTTATTCTAGAAATATTTTCGCCCACTGCATAATAAATATATTTCTGGTCTTCTTTCATTCTTGTAGTATATTCTTCAAGTGTAACCAATTTTTCTTCATTTGATGAATAAAACATGAGCAAATCTTTTAAAGCGTCTTTATTTACTCCATAACCATTTTGTACTCCAAATTTTATTTGTAGTCCAAAAGATTTGTAGAATTCTTCATACTTTTCTCTCTCATTTTTCAAAAGCTTTGTTAACTCATTTTTGATAGTTTTTTCTATGCTTTTCGAAATAAGTTTTAGTTGTCTATCATGTTGTAACATCTCTCTTGAAATGTTTAATGATAAATCCTCAGAGTCAACTAATCCTTTTACAAAACTAAAATGATCTGGCAAAAGATCTGAGCACTTTTCCATTATTAATACTCCACTAGAATATAACTGCAATCCCTTTTCATATTCTTTTGTGTAATAATCATAGGGTGCTTTTGATGGGATAAATAATAGAGCGTTATATGTTGCTGTTCCTTCTGTTTTTGCATGTATATATTTTATTGGGTCTGTATAATCATAAAACTTTTCTTTATAAAAACTGCTGTAGTCTTCATCATTAATCTCAGCTTTATTCTTTTTCCAAATAGGAACCATACTATTTAAAGTTTCTTTTTCCTTGTATGTTTCAAATTCTTCGCTATCTTCTTTTTTACGGCTTTTTTCCATTTCCATTTTTATAGGATAACGTATATAATCTGAATATTTTTTAACTAAAGATTGTATTCTATACTGTTCTAAAAATTCATCATAATTTTCATCTTCTGAATTGTCTTTTATTTCTAACTTTATATCTGTACCAACAGTTTCTTTTTCACATTCGTTAATGCTGTAACCATCGACACCTTCAGATACCCATTCAAAAGCTTGACTTGAACCATATGCTTTACTTTTTACAGTAACTCTTTTGGCAACCATAAAAGCTGAATAAAAACCTACGCCAAACTGTCCTATTATGTCTACATCTTCGCCCAGTACATTTTTGTTCTTAAACTCCAAAGAACCACTTCTAGCTATTGTACCTAGATTATTCTCAAGATCATCTTTGTTCATTCCTACACCATTATCAGTAATAGTCATAACCCTGCTATCTTTATCTAGTATTATATTAATCCCAAAATCATTTTTTGTTAATCCTACATTTTCATCTGTTAAGGATTTAAAATAAAGCTTATCTATAGCATCACTTGCATTTGAAATAAGCTCTCTTAAAAAGATCTCCTTATGAGTATAGATAGAATTAATCATCATTTCCAATAGTCTTTTTGATTCTGCTTTGAACGCTTTTGTTTCCATTTTTCAATCACTCCATTAACAATTATTATTTTTAATATTATTTATTTTTATATATTAGCACTCTAAATAGATGAGTGCTAATAATAGTATAGTACGCAAATCAATAAAAATCAAGTGTTTATTGATAAAAATAATATTAATTTACAATTTGTTAATAATTATTCTTCCAATTCTTTCAAAGCCTTGAACTCTTCTTTATTAACCTTTATAACAGCATCTTTTAATATAACTACATCATCTCTGTGAATAGCTAATGGTACCGCTGAATCATTTTCAGTTTTTACTTTTAATTTTCCAGTTAAAATATTAACCTCTTCCACATACCCATTACCGCTTGGGGTTTTTACATACGCCCCTACTTTTGGAGTTGTTTTCAAAAGTTCTTCGTAACCATGCTGTTCATATTTTAGGCAACACATAAGTCTGCCACAAGTTCCAGATATTTTTGTTGGATTTAGAGATAAACCTTGTTCTTTAGCCATTTTTATTGATACTGGCTGAAATTCACCTAAAAAGCCTTTGCAACAAAATTCTCTGCCACAAATACCTAAACCCCCTAGTACTTTCGCCTCATCACGTACACCTATTTGCCTTAATTCAATTCTTGTTTTAAAAATAGCGGCAAGATCTTTTACTAGTTCTCTGAAATCTATCCTAGTCTCTGCTGTAAAATAAAACAATAACTTGTTGTTGTCAAAAGTAAATTCAACATCTATTAGGTTCATTTGTAAACCTCTTAATGCTATTTTTTCGTCACAAATCAGCCTTGCATTTTTTTCACGCTCTTTATTTTCCTGTACTTTTTTTAAATCTTCCTCTGTAGCAATTCTTATAACTTCTTTTAACGGTGGAATAATTTCGGATTCTGGTACTTCTCTGTTGGAAATTACCACTTCTCCACATTCTACACCTCTTGAAGTTTCTACTATAGCAAATTGTCCTTGTTGAAATTGAATTTCACCAGGAGAAAAATAATACATTTTACCTACATCTTTGAATCTAATAGCTACTATTTCTACCATTTTATTGTCGGCTCAAAGCCGCCTCCTCTATAATATGTTCATAATTTGGGCACATAAAGAAGCACTTATGAGCCTTAAATTTACATTCTTGTTAATTTGACTATATGCCTTTTGTATAAGTTCATGAATTCTTTCACATGAAACAGATGAAATACTTTTTGAAAATTCCTCTGTTTCTTTTATATCAAATCCTATGTTACTAATTTTGTACTTTGAGGTAAGCAAGTCTCTTACCTGTTTGTTCAGTAAATATAAAACAGTCTTTAAGGAGTCTTTTTCTTTTTCTATAGAACATAATTTTTGTAAGAAACTATATTCGTCCTTATTCATTATACATTCTATAAGTGTTTTTGTCAATTCTACATTTCTCTTTAAAGTATCATCTTTTAAATATTTTTCACACATACCTATATTTTTTCCAAAATAAATAGTGGATAGCTCAATTTCTTCCTGCGAAAACCCATTTTCAAACAATGCAAGTTTACAATTTTGTAAATCACATTCTGTTACTGCAATTGATGTAATCCTTGATAAAATGGTTTTTAGAAAAATATCTTTTGTTGTAGAGGTAAATACAAAATATGCAAATTCCGGTGGTTCCTCAATTAATTTTAATAGGGAATTTTGTGCCTGCTTAGTAATGTAATCCGCATCTGAAAATATATATATTTTTTTATCCCCATCATTTGGCCTTATATAAGCCTCTGAACATATATTTCTTACAGTTTCAACAGAAAAGCCTTGCAACTTTCCACTATGTTCACACCAAATAACATCTGGATGTATGTTTTTTTCTATATTTACGCAGTTTCTGCAAATACCGCAAGGTTTATTTTCATTTATACATAATAGCTTCGTTGCAAAATACCTTGTTATGACTTTTTTTCCTACTCCTGCTTCTCCATAAAATAATATAGAGTTTGGTATTTTATCATTGTTAAACATAAAAGTCAAATTTTCAACAACATTTTCTTTCCCGTAAATTTTCAACAAAAAAACTCCTTCGAACTATTTTCAAAAGCAATTTGAAGTTTGATATTAATTATTTTAACACATTAATCGTAAAAATTCTATACTTTTCAAAAAGTTTTATACATTCTTTACTTATTATTTCGCCTGATACCGCAATTGGAATTGCAGGAGGACAAGAAACTTTTAAATTTGCACAAATTTTCCCTTCAGATTTATATATATCTATCTCCTCATAATCACTAAAACAGGCTTGCCTTATTGTTAAAGCTTTTTTCATTTCGGGAAATAAGATTTCTTCCTCAATTTTTAATCCATCTCTTTTTATTATATTTTCAAACGCTATGGTTAACTTTTCAAAATCCATTTCATTTGATAAAGGTGAAAATAACAAAACCAAAAACATTTCGTCTACATATTCGCATTCTATATTGTATTTTGACAAATAATCATACAACTCAAATCCGGAATATCCATTTGAATATGCGTTTATAGTTACATGGAAAATTTCGTCGTTATATAAATCAAAATTTTTTTCAATCACCTTTATTAAGTTTTCAATGTTTTTGGTTGTTTTATTTATATCCTCTTTTAATTTATAATATATATATTTATTACACAAATCCAATGACGCCATAATTAAATATGATGGACTGGTTGATGCAAAAACAGACATTGCTGACTTAATTTTATTTATATAGAGTTTATTACCCACATGCAAATAAGCCCCCCCAGTAAGCACAGGTAGTGTTTTATGTGCAGAATCCGCACACATATCCGCCCCTAAATGTATTGGGTGTCTAGTGCTATCCATAAAACTCAAGCAAGCACCATGTGCATTATCAACCAAAAGCACAGCACCATATTTTTTACAAACAACTGAAATTTTTTTTACATCTTGAATGTTCCCAAAATAGTCAGGAGATGTTATATAGACGCAGGAAGGATCTCCTATAGATTTTAATTTTTTTTCTATTTCATCTATATTGATTCTTGCAGATATCAAACTATTCTTGTACTCCGGATATACCCAGCTAACATCAATATCCAATAAAGCACATGCGTTTAAAAACCCTCTATGCACATTTCTGACGGCTATTACTTTCCTTTTTTCCTGTTTCATTACAAAAAGCATACTTTGTATGCATAGTGTTGAACCTTGTGTAGAGTAAAATGTGGATTCTGTTTTAAATAAAGCTGTTGCATTTGCCTCACTTTTTTTTATTATGCCATCAGCTTCAAAAAGGCTGTCCGCACCTTTTATTTCAGTAATATCAAAATTATATATTATGGATAACTCATCATCCAGTTTTATCCCTTTATGACCAGGCATATGTAATCTTGATAAATTTGAATTTTTATATGTTTTTATAAAATCATAAATAGGGGTATCCAATTTTTTATCACTCCCTTAAAATATAATGTCTACTTAATTTGGTATATTAAGTAGACATTTTTATATTATCCAACTAAACCAGAACGTTCTACACCTTCTGTAAAATGTTTTTGTAACACTATATACAAAATCAACATAGGTGCAATTGATATCAAGCAACCTGCTTGCATCCATACTATAAGCTGTCTTGCAGATACAGCTAAACTTGCATCATTAAACAAAGCCATTTTCAAAACTGTATCAATATTTTTCAACATCAAAGCAATAGTTTGATTGCTTGTAAAAAAAGAATTACTGACATAATAATCATTCCAATACCAAACTACAGAAAATAAAAATACTGTCAAAAATGAAGATAACGCATTTGGAATCATTATAACTACAAAAGTTCTAAATGGACCACATCCATCTAAATAAGCTGCATCTTCAAGTTCTTTTGGCATTCCTTTAAAAAATTGTCTGAATATAAGTATCATAAGACCTGCTCTAATTCCGTTAGCAGTGAACGCAGGAAGATACATGGTCCAAGCTGTATTTATTAAGTTTATAGTATCTCCAGTAAATAGTTTAAATAATCCTAAAAAATCAAAATATCTGAATTGCATATACTGGGGTATAAGGATTATTTGTGATGGAACTAAAATCATCATAATCACTACAGCAAAAAGTATATTTCTTCCCTTAAACTTAAATCTGGCAAACCCATATCCAGTTATTGCCGATGTTATAACCTGAACAAATGAACATCCTATATTTAATTTTAAAGTGTTTATAATAGTTTCATCAAACTTCATGGCAGTTGCTGTTTCTTTTATAACTGATAATGTTAAATTTCTAGGTATCCACATTACAGTGGGGTCATTCATATCACTTTGCTCTCTAAACGCACAACTTATCATAAAAATCAGTGGATAAAGTATAACAAAACATAATCCGGCTATTATAAGAAATCTAAAAAAAGGCCATACTTTATCAAATATTTGTTTTCTTCTTAAATATAAAAGTTCTTCTTTATTCATAGATTCTTTTCTTTTTTTGAGGCGTTCTTTTTTGCTTTTATTATCTTTAATAAGATTTTCTCTTGCTGTGTCCATAGCCATTTTCCGCCTCCTTAATCTACTTCGTAATAAACAAATTTATTTACTATCGCTAAAATCAAACCAACCACTATAAGAACAATAATAAAATAAGACCAAACCATAGCTGCTGCTTTTCCATATACCCATTCGTACTGCATAGCTAAAACACGGGTCATAACCTTATTAGTGGGATCAGTAAATGAATCAATTATAGTGAATATCAAGTTTGCTATAATCATGGGGGTTACATATGGAAAAGTTATTTTCCAAAAATATTCCCACGCTGTAGCACCTTCAATTTGTGCTGCTTCTCTGGCTGTACTAGGAATGTTTTGAAGCCCAGCAAGAAAAATAAGTATTTGTATTCCTGCATTCCATACCAACCCGAAAACATTATCAATTACCAATTTTATGTTTTCAGTAAGTTTTTCATTTAGACCATATACTCCAGTGAACTCCAGCAATTCTGTAACAAAGTCTGTTTGAAACATGGTTGAAAACTGAGACGCATTATCATTACCGCTTGTATTTAAATTTCCAGTTATTATCGCATAAACTGGACCTGTCGCAATTATAACTGGTAAAAAGAAAACAGCTCTTGCAAAAACTCTTCCCTTAAACTTTTGATTTAATATTACAGCAATAAAAAGAGAAAATATAAGAATAAGTGGTACTTTTGATACAATATCAATCAACACTTCTATTAAATAAGGACGAAAATAAGGGTCTTTACCAAATACATCTATATAATTTTGTAAACCCACCCAATTTCCTTCCATCCCGCCCGCTTCAGGATTGACATTTTTAAATGAATATTTAAAAGATTCAAACAAAGGGATTATAAAAAAATTTATTGTTCCTATTAACCATAATGAAATAAATCCGTATCCGTACATAGCTTTTCTTCGTTCATATGGTATTTTTATTTTTTCTCGTTTCATCTCTTTTGGTTTTTCCATTAAAAAATCAATCCTCCTTCTTCTATATAATCTGTAATATTATACTTTTTATCATTTACCAAAATATCACCACTAGAAATATTTACAGTTATTTTTGTCCCATCACTATAAACAGTTGTTATAGTATCCCCTTTTTCTTCATAAGAGGATATATATTTGTCACCTAAATCTTTTAATATTTCCTTAGCAAATTTATATTCAGCCGCTACTGTTTCTACCCAATTTTTATAATTTGCATAGAAGTATATATCATAATCCGTATCCTTTAGTTCACTTGTTTCTTCATAAAGCATGTCAAAGTTCAGATTACTTCCTAAAGCAATTGCACGAAGTAAAAATTGCTCAGATTCTGGATTTCCATTTATAGCCGATGTAGAATAAGGGACTATACCATGTAAAACGACTTGTAAAAAGGGGATATCCTTATCAAATATATCAAACCTGCTAGAGTAAAGTGGAGTATTTGTAATGTGGTCTACATATTTAAATGCATATTGGTTTGCGTTTTGGGCCAATAATGAACCTACATTTTCAGATATATCTTTAAAACTATTTTCCAATGAAATTTGTGTATTATATCTCGACATTCCTTTTTTACTATAATCACCATATAAAACAGATGTCATATTACCTAAAGAAACACCTTTAACTTCCTTTTTACTATAATTTTTCACTAAATCTTTATATATTTTATCAAAACTTATAGGTGATAAAATAGATATAGGGTCATAAAGTTTATCTTGTATTCCAAAAGCTTTATTATATCTAACCATTCTAGAGTAAGAACCTGACACCCGAATAGCTGTATCGGTAAATGTAAAATAACCATTTCCAGATACAAATGTTTTGTTGTTTACTACTGGATAAAACATTATGTTTTTTTCATCTAAATATTTTTTCATCTTTTTAAAACCGCTGTTACCACCTAAAACAGATGAAGGAACCGCCTTATTGTCAACTTTATTTTCTATACCTTCTGTAGTCCAATTATCCATAGTAACTACCATGTTATCTACGCCTAAATCAACTAACTCAGATACTATTTTTTGAGCCTCTTCAAATGTAGTGATTGCTTTTTTCTTAGTAACTGGTACTCCTAAAAAAGGCTCTGTTTTTTCCACTCCACCATATAAGTCTAAATAAACATTTGTATCCTTTAAAGTATCTTTTATATTTATTTTCCCTGTATCCAAAAGATAATTTCTATATTTCTCTGCAACATCTGTGAACTGCATATTTTCTTTTTTTATTGGAAACATTTTTATTTCTATTTCAGGAGTTGTTATATCTCCTTTTTCAAATACTGTTAGAGGATTTGCATCACCACCCATATAAAAAGTATCTGTACCTCTTAAAATAAAACTAAAATTACATAAGTTATAGCTGCTTTTTGACAAAACACTTACATTTGAGTTTATTTCTGCGTTTGCATCACCTTTTTCTATAACTGATAAAAGACCATTTTCGCCTTTTACAGTAGCGTAAATTGGTAAATAGATTTGTTTTGTTACTGCAGGTTTAAAGTTTGGTACCATCGTTAAATCCGAACCATATATTTTAGAATTGTAACTTTTTGAATTAATTTTACCATTGTTAAAGTTAATTATCGCACCTGAACCATCAGGAATTATATAATACCCATCTTCTTCAACTGAAGCCGAGGCCATATTAGGCAAAACAGATATTTGGGTTATTATTTTGCTCTCGCTTGTATCTTTGGTTTCCTCTTTTATTTCAGATGTTATTAATCTGGCACTCAGATAATTTTCATGTAAAACATATTCTACGGGAATAATGATGTCTGCAGAATTAAATCTATATGTTATTTTAATTCCATTTTCAATCTGTTTTTGTACACGTTTAGCATTTCTAGAAGAACGCAAATTTGTTGTTGTTCTTTTAGCTGGTTCACCATAAGTCATAGTCAATGAAGACTTTAAATCATTTTTAACTGAACCAGTCGCTATTGTATCAGCTTCTGCATTTATTGGAGACGACCACCATATATATCCATTTGACTTGTTTTTTAAGGCCATCAAATCTTCTTCTTCTGAAACATAAAATATTAAGTTTTCATTTTCTGAAATTAATTGCATAGTATCTAAAGTTTCTTTTTCAGTCCTAACAACGTATTCGTCTTCGAATTCGCTTTTTTCATCTGTTTCATTTGAAACCTCTTGTTTTTCTGAAATTTGATCATTTGTTGCACTATATGTTTCATGTACAAATGGCATAATCATTGCAACAGCCAAAAAACAAATAAGAAATCGCTTTATATTTTTATGCATTAATAATTCACCACCATTTTATGTTTTGTTACTATTCAGTCAGCAATTAAAATTTTACTCAATTTTTTTCAAAAAATCGTAGGTTTCCAAAGGGCAACGCCCTTGGTCGCTTTCCGCAGAGTCGAAACCTTTGCAAACAGCAAACTTTACCTTTAGAGGCTGAATAGTAGCCTATTTTTCTTAAACTTTTATTCTATATAGTATCTCCGTGTATAAAGAGTATATAAACACATATACTTGTTGTAACAAAGATAATAATAATACTAATAAAAATAATATTATTAACATTGCTATTATTGTTAAAATGATGGCTATTACGGTTTTAATAAATGAATACTGATGTACTGTTTTTATTGCAAAAAACATTAAAACTATCGACCAGCCAACACCAATATATGAGATTACAGCTATAAATATAGCTTCATCATAAATCAAAAAATGTGATAAAAATGATGTTATTAACAATTGCATTATGTATGGTATCAAAGCATATGAACTAAATATACAGATGTTTTTCATCGTACCTTCACCATCAAGTAAAGTACATATGGACCAGTTTCCAATTACCCAAGCTGCAAAAATAACTATACTTTGAGTTATATATGGCACTATATTGAATAATTTGTCATATTCGATATAAAACTGAAAACCATAAAGTCTACTGTAAATTATTCTAGCAATGAATAAAACAAATACAATCATAAAGGATATTTTTAAGGAACCACCCTTTTCCCATCTTAAGTCTTCATAACCTTCGAAAGGATGCAAAACTGTATGTTTAACCCATTGTGATTTTGTTAAATCCATCATATCAGTCACCACCTTTTTCAGAGTTTATATTCTTAATGATTATTGATTTCTTCTTTAAAACTAAAATAATGATCAATGATACTATTGTAATTAAAATTATTACGCTTATTAAAGTAAAATTGTTATTTATAACCTCTGTTCTATATCCTTCAAAAGCCCTGTCATAAATCCGTTGAGATTTTGCAAGTTTTGCATATTTCATTGCTGATTTATAATCACCTTGATTTATTAAAGCACTAGATATTCCTATATACGCTCTTCTATAATTCCCATCTCTCTTTAAAACTTCATACCATGGTTCTAACGCTTCGTCATAATAACCATCATTATATAGCCTAGTTGCTTCATGTACTATAGAACCAAAAACAGTTTTTTTGAAAACAGTTACTGTGTTTTTTTGAGAATCAGTTACATACAAATAATCATTATTGGATTCAATCCCCGAAACTTGTTTGAACCCGCCTAATTGTTCCCCTATGCTGCCGATTATAAATAACAAATTACAGTCTTCATCATATTGAAATATTCTACCTGAAGTATAATCAAGACAATTTATTAAATTATCATCACTTATTTCTATATCAACTATAGATGTTCTATAAGTTTTATTTGCACTATACAATGTACCTATATCACCAAAAATAGCTTCATTGCCATCAAAGAGATTATATCCTGCAGCATTTAACTTTTTAACCGTGTCTATTTCCTGCGTTTGAGAAGATGAGCAAGTGTATATAAAGCCTTCTTCATCTATATCAAAACTTGTTATAGGTGCCGGAACAGAATTTTTCATGTACTTTCTCATCTCTTCTGTAGCAATTAATTTGAAAAAATACTGTACTGGTGATGCGTTTGATCTGTTTGCCCCATAAAAACCTTCAAAATCACCATTAGCTTTAAACATAACTGCACCACCGGTAATATTGCCCAGGGCACAATATATATATCCTGCTTTATCAACAATGATTTTTTGAGGTAAAAATGTTTGATCCTTTTTATACAAATCATTTGAAGGCTTTTCAATAATCAAATCAACATTTCCTTCAGTATCACATTTTACAATCCTGGAATTTTCTGTATCTGCAATGTAGATCTTATCATCGTCAGATGATACAAAGATTCCTTTTGGCTTATTAAGTGTTGTTTTTTTACCTTTATAATTAAATTCATTTAGAATTCTTACTACCTTATCAAATTCAGAATTTATAATAACTATTCTGTTGTTGTCCGCATCAACTAGATAAAAATTATCTTCTTTATCTCTTGCTATATCACTAAGATTAGAAAAATGGCCAATCCCCAAATCATCTCCAGATACATTTTTATATGCAGTATATCCTGCTTGAGAAGGAATGGGTTCTCCCCATCTATCATAATTATAAACATCATATGCTTCATCTGCACTTATATTTATAGCATTTCCAAATATATTGCATATAATCACAAATATAGCTATTATAAATATTATCTTAATTCGCACTTAACATCACCCCTCTCCAAGATAATACAAAACATCAATCCTTAATTCCTGAATGTGCCATAGTTTCTATTACGTTTTTTTGTGCTAACATAAAAACTATAACTGGAGGAATAAGCATAAATACAGCCGCCGCCATAGCTACCCCCTGCCTTGCCAAACCTGATGCTGCCGCTTGCTGAACTGCAGTTGGTAAAGTTTTTAAAGCTTCATCAAAAACATAAGTTTGCCCCTGCAAATTCCAAGATGCTTGAAATGCAAAAATAATCAAAGTCATCAAGGCTGGCTTTTGATTTGGCATAACTATATTCCAACAAATAGCGAACATACTTGCACCATCTACCTTGGCCGCCTCTATCATTGAATCCGGTACCTGTCCTATAGACTGCTTCATTAAAAAAACACCCATTGGAGTTGCAATCATAGGTAATATTAAAGCAAAATAAGTATTTATCAGGCCCAGCTTCGCAACAACCATATATTGCATTATATATATTACATTACTTTGATACAATAACGAAATTACTATAATCGAATTCAAGAATTTTTTCCCTTTGAATTTTCCTTTTGCAAGTACAAAAGCCGCCATAGAAGCTGTAAAACATTGTACCAGAGTAATTGTTATTGTCACAAATACACTATTTGCCGCATATCTTGAAAATGGAACCCATAGGTTTCCGGCCATTTTAAACATTTGTCTGAAATTATCCAAAGTAGGATCTATCGCATACAATTTAGGAGGAAATATAAACCATTCTTGTGCTGGTTTTATTGACATAACAACTGCTAAATATATTGGAAAAACCATAAAAGCACCTAATATCGTTAAAAAAAGTAAAATAGAAATTGTTCCGCCTATTCTATTGCCTACTCTTTTATTTGAAGCTTTTAGTTTTTTTGTATTTGTAACGCTAGTTGAAGCCATCTGTTCCACCTCTTAATTCATATATTTACCCAACAACTTATTTATAAATTTATTTGCCAAAAACATAAAAGCAAATAAAACCATGCATATTGCAGATGAATAGCCCATTTCATATCTTACCCAGCCATAATCAAATGCATGTGTCATAATGGTGTGTGCCGCATAATCTGTACTTGGGAACCCAACTAAACTTCTTCCAACTATATCAGCTGTAAATGAAGCAACTATTTGCATTACCGCTGCAAACATCATCTGTGGCCCCATAGATGGAATAGTTATATAAATAAGTTCTTGCCATCTATTTTTAATACCCTCAATCGCACCTGCTTCATACTGGCTTTTGTCTATATTTTGAAAACCAGCACGTAACGCTAAAAATCCTGCACCTAGGCTTATCCATAATTGAACTATTATAACCACATATATTATATAATTTGCATCTGTCAGCCATTGTTTTGCAGATGTTATTATTCCCATATCCATAAGTATCGCATTTAAATATCCATATGGGTCTCCACTAAAAACCAATTGCCATATAGTATATACATTTGCCATAGAAGGTACATAAAAAATCAAAGTAAATATTGTTTTCAAACGAGGATTCATTTCATTTATTAACCATGCGAGTAAAAAACAAAGCACATAACTAATAGGCCCGGTAAATAATGCAAATATTAAGGTTACTCTTATAGATTGTATAAAAGTTTTATCTTGAAGAAAAAGGGTTTGATAATTCGATAATCCAACAAATTTCGGAAAGCTAGCCATGTCAAAATCCGTAAATCCCATAGGTAACGACATTACGACTGGAATAATGGTAAAAACCACAAAAAACAACATAAAAGGGAGTAACATCAGCCAACATTCCCTTGTTTGACTGTTAGTTCCAAATGTTTTTTTATAGCTCTTTTTATTTTCATGTGAAATATTACTCAAACATATTCCTCCTTAAATCGTTACTATTCGCCACATGTATAAATCCGAGATATTTTGCCGAAGGTCCAGGGCGACCGGACAATGTCGTCAACTTAGTGAAAAAATTAAAGTTTTACTCGATTTTTTTCAAAAAATCGTAGGCTTCCAAAGGGCAACGCCCTTGGTCGCTTTCCGCAGAAAGCGAAATCCTTATGCTTTAAGAGCTTTTTTGCTTCTTTTTGCGATAGAAAAAGAAGCGGAGTTTGAGGCAGTGCCTCATAAATTGCCTCAGCAATTTGCTTAAGTTGACGACATTGGGCAACCGGAAAGCCCGGTCGACTCCGCAGAGTCGAAACCCCTATTATTCCAGCCCTAAATTTTTTCTTTTTCTAGTTATTTCCGCATTTATATCTCTATTATACCACATAATCGTATCTCTTGGGTTTAATTTATCATTTACTGTAGCTCTAAAAGCTGTCATTATATTTCTTGTTACAGCATATGAAGAAGGTAAAACAGGTATTTCTTCTAATTCGTTTCTTTGGGCCATTATTTTATCCAATTCCCTTGGAGTCCATGAAATTTGAGATAACGCTTCTGTATTTGCAGTGTCAAATCGCCCCAAAGTACCCATCAATCCTTCTATTGTAGTTGCATATTCTGTTTGAACTCTTGTTGACGTAAACCATTTAACAAATTCCCATGCATTTTCTTTGTTCTTTACCTTATTAAAAATAACCGCACCTGAACCACCTGAATTTACTGAACGATTTATATTGCCATTTTCATCTCTAGTTCCTGGAATAGGTGTAAAATCCCATAATCCATTTATTTCAGGGGCTGCAACTTTAAGTTGATTATAAAAAGTATAGTTTTGTATAACTATAGGATAAGTACCATCTCTAAATCTACTAAAAGCATCGTACTGCTGTTGAAATTTGTATTTGGTATAAAAATCTGTCCATGTTTCAAAAGCCTGCACTGCTTCAATTGTATCAAAATTTGTTTTAGTTTGTTCTTCGTTGTAGTATCCAAGACCTTTTTGCATCAATAACGTTGCAAAGGTATGTCCTGCCTCTGTGCTTGGTGCAATATTTGGCGGTGGTAAAATAAGCCCAGCGGTCATATAATTTCTTTGAAAAGCTGGAAGCATATTTATAAGTTCTTCCCAAGTATCTGGAGTTTTATCAAAGTCAAGTTCAGATAAAATATCCTTACGATAGAACATCATTGGAAAATTCTGTTGAATAGGTATTGCATACAATCCATCTTTATACTCATATTGAACTGTTGCATTTTCATGAAATAATTTTACTACATCATCACAGCCTTCAAACTGTTTCATATCAACTGTCAATCCTCTAGCCGCAAGATTTACAGGAAATTCTCCTCCTAAAAACAACGCTATATCAGGGCCTTTCCCTGCTAGAGTTGCTTCCATAACTCCACCTTGAACTATGTTTATACTTATAGGTATATCATAATTCACCATAAAATCAGATTCTACAAGTTCCTTTATCGCCAAGGCTTGGTCTCTACCTAAACTAACCCAAACATCTATAACTTCACTACCTGTAGATTCAGTAATTAAACTGTAATCTTCAAAAAATGAAGCTATAAACGCCTTTGTACCAAAGCTTAAAGATTTAAAAGCATTTTCTTTAACACTTGAAAACTCCATATCTGATGAAGCTATTTCTATATAATCTATCTCTAAAGGTTGGTCTTTATAATCTCTCATCCATGAAGAAATTGCCGCAACATTATCTTTTAATTGTGTCAGATAACTTGGTATTTTGAGTGGATTTTTTATACATTTATCAAGTAAGACATACATTCTTTCTATTCCTGCGGCTTCTGAACCTTTTGATTTTGAAAGTTCTTCTATGTTATTTTTTATAGATTTTAATTCAGCTGAAATTTTTTCAAAATCACCCACCAATTCAGGAATAGCTTTATGAACATTATAATCAGTAAACTTATCTGGTGTAGGACCTGTAACCATTAAAATTTTTCTATAGTATTTGTTTATATCCTGTACTATTGTATTTAATCGCCTCATAGAACTCCCTATTTCACCAGGAATAGCCTCTAAAGTAATAGTATTTTTCTCTCCAGATTTTAAATACACATATATATACTCTTCATTTTCATCTTTTGGAGATACAATATTCCAATCTGTATCATAAAAAAACTTTATTTGATTATGTTCTTCACAAAAGACGTTATCATTTACATACAGTCTTCTGTTTGAATAAAATCCTCTCATAACATCTTGCCTTGCTTTTATGCCTATTTTATACCATCCATCTTTTTTAATCGCACTACTATCAATTTCCCATGTAATACTTTGAGTTGCTTTTTTCCAATTTAAAGCACCTATTGTATTATACATCATTTTGCCTGGTGCCGATGGTGATGCCAAATAACTTGACTTGTCTGAAGTAGGATATAACGTAGAGTCCGATTTGTATTTAGCATTTTCGCCCTCTATTCTTATCAATGTCGAGGGTGTCGATTTTATTTCATCTTCCGAGGGTTTTACATTTTGATAAGAATTTAACTTTTCTCTATTATAAAACTTAAAATATTCTAGTCCGATATACGCTTTAGATGCATCAAATGATATAGTGTGTTCTCCTTTTTCAAGGTAAAAACACAAAGGATCATTAAACAATCCCTCTATGTCCTTTAAATCTGTAGTCATCCACCTACCCTTTTGTATTTGAGATGGCCTTACTTGGTTTCCACGTGCGTTAGTTATGATTTCCTTTTCGTTTAGCCAAGATTTATTCAAAGAAATTCTTGACGCAGTACCATACGGTATTTCACCATCTATAATCAATGCAAGTTCTATGGATGTTGTGTTTGATTCTATTGGATAATAGGATAATTCCATGTTATATACTCCAGTTTCAGGAACATTAATATTATACGTAACCTTTCCTTCTGAACTATCCCATATAAGAACATCCTCTTTACCGTCTAAATCACCCTTTGTAAAATCACCATTTATAGCAGTTTTGTAGTTTGCTCCATTTATTAAAATTTCTTTGGATGGTCTTTTATCGTCAATATGTAAATCATAATAATCACTATATGAATTTTGCTCTACAAAAAAAATTGAACGCTCTGCATTTTCAACAGCATTAACCCTAACTACATTATATGAAAAAGATTGAATGTTTGTAGCTACAAAAACAAAGGCTATTATTGCTGATTTAATAGCCGTTTCCATTTTATTAAAATTTCTTGAAATTCTTTTTTTCAAATCACACATCCACCTTTCGCTATAGATGCAATAACAAAACTCAATTTATGTAAATTATTTTACAACAATTATGTATAGTCTACTCATAATTTATAAAATTAAATCAATTACATTGTTTAAAATGCATAAGTATTTTAAATTAATTATATCATTTAAGCTATTCAATGTCAAGAAAATTCATGCACATTTAATATACTCTTCGTTATTTTAGTCAAAATATATATTAATATTGTTTTATTTTTTAAAATTCAAACAATATTTCTTACTTATAATGTAATTATTTAATTAAATATTATACTATAGCACTCTTTTTTAATCGATTAATTTAAGTAAATGCAAACTTAATTTAAATACAAAAATCAATTTTCGTCATTTTACATATATAATATCGTCACAATATATTTGTTTTCTATAGTTTATTTTATATATTAAAAAAAGAAGCATCTTTATTTAGTAAGATGCTCCTTTTAACTAACCTGCTATGCAGGTTCAAGGTGACTGGAAATCCTGGTCGACTCCACAGAGTCAAAAGCCCTAGAAATTGTATTTTCACTTTTATATGCCAATGATAACATTTTTTATTTTGTATGTTCTGCTATTTCCTTTAAAAGCTTCATAGTCAATTCTTCAACTGACATAGCACCTAAATCTCCATCTTTTCTAGAACGAACAGCAACATTTTTTGCCTCTACCTCATTGTCACCTAAAACAAGCATATAAGGAACTTTTTCAAGCTGAGCTTGTCTTATTTTATATCCTACTTTTTCAGCTCTATCATCCACACTGCAACGTATATTCATGCCTTTTAACTTTTCAGCTATTGAATTTACATAATCAAGATGTCTATCTGCAATAGGAATTAAAGTAACCTGTTCCGGTGCAAGCCACAAAGGGAATGCCGCTGCATACTTTTCGATAAGTAAAGCAAGTGTTCTTTCGTAGCACCCCAAAGAAGTTCTATGTATAATATAAGGTTTTCTTTTAGTTCCGTCAACATCTACATATTCCATTCCAAATTTTTCAGCCAACATTTGATCTATTTGTATAGTAATCAAAGTATCTTCTTTACCATGAACATTTTTTATCTGAATATCAAGTTTAGGACCATAAAAAGCTGCTTCTCCTACCCCTGTTTTATATTCCAAACCTAATTCATCCAGCATTTTTTTCATAGCATTTTGTGCTTCAGTCCACTGTTCTTTTGTACCTATATATTTTTCAGTATCATTTTCATCCCATATAGAAAATCTATACGATACATCTTCAGACAATCCAACTGTGTCAAGCATATACTTCGCCAATTCTACACAGCCTTTAAATTCTTCTTCTAACTGTTCTGGTCTTATTATCAAATGTCCCTCTGAAATAGTAAACTGTCTAACTCTAATAAGTCCATGCATTTCACCACTCTCTTCATTTCTAAACAAAGTAGATGTTTCAGCCAAACGCATAGGTAAATCTCTATAAGAACGTTGTCTATTTAAAAACACTTGGTATTGGAAAGGACATGTCATAGGTCTTAAAGCAAATACTTCCTTATCTTTTTCTTCATCACCTAAAACAAACATTCCTGATTTATAATGATCCCAATGTCCTGAAATTTTATACAAATCACTTTTTGCCATAAAAGGAGTCTTAGTTAATAAATATCCTCTTTTTTCTTCTTCATCTTCAACAAATCTCTGTAATAACTGAATTACCTTTGCACCTTTTGGCAAAAGAATTGGCAATCCTTGGCCTATGACGTCTACCGTTGTAAATAGTTCTAATTCTCTGCCTAATTTATTATGATCTCTGAGTTTAGCCTGTTCCAACCTTTCAAGATGAACCTCAAGTTCAGCTGATTTTGGATATGCTGTACCATAAATACGTGATAACATTTTATTTTTTTCACTACCACGCCAATAAGCACCAGTAGAAGATAATAATTTAAAAGCTTTTACAGTAGATGTATTTAACAAATGTGGCCCAGCACATAAATCAGTAAATTCACCTTGTTTATAAAAAGATATTTTTTCCCCTTTATCCATATGCTCTTTGCATAATTCCACTTTATATATTTCGCCTTGTTCCTCTAAAAGTTTTATTGCTTCCTCTGCTTCAAGTTCAAACTTTTCAAGTCTTACATTTTCTTTAACTATTTTTTTCATTTCAGCTTCTATTTTTGTCAATTCTTCTGCTGTAAATGGTTTCTCAGTATCAAAATCGTAATAAAAGCCGTTGTCTATAGCGGGTCCTATAGCAAGTTTTACATTTGGGTGCAATCTTTTTACTGCCTGTGCCAAAATATGTGATGCAGTATGCCAAAATGCCTTTTTTCCCTCTTCTGTATCAAAAGTCATTGCCTCAAAGTCACAATCTTCATTTATTACAGTTCTCAAATCACTTACAACACCATTGATTTTTACACAACATGTAGCTTTTAATAAACCCTGACTTATGTTTTTTACTGCATCCATAGCAAGTATTCCACTCTCCATTTCACGAATACTTCCATCTTTTAATTTTAAATTCACCATAAAAAATAACCTCTTTTCCAATAAATAATTGTTTATAACCTCAAAAAAGCCCCTTGAGTTCCAAAAAAACTCAAGGGGCGATCATATGACGCTGTTCCACCCTTAATTCATGTAAATTATAAAATTTACACCTCATTAAAAACTCTATAACGGGAGTAAACCGTTGTTTATTAAACACACTCAAAGGTGGTGGATTTAGAAATAAAATTTAATTTTGCTTTCAGCCAAGGCAAAATCTCTCTGATAAATTTCGTTTTTGTAAATCTTCCTTATCAACGTTTTGTTAACTTTATTAACTTTAATTTAATTATACTTTTTAAAATTTATTTTGTCAACTGATTTATCTGTATTTTATGAAAATATCTATTTCCATGTTACTATTCAGCCATATGTATAGGTCGGAGATATTTTACCGAAGGTCCAGGGCGACCGGAAAGCCCGGTCAACTCCGCAGAGTCGAAATCTCCTGCTTAATGAATAATCACAAGTAACGGCTGAATAGTAACATTTCCATTTTCAATTCATGCTAAAGTTACTATTATTCTCATACAAAAATTTTAGGTTTTATCTAAAGTTTTATATAATCAATTTACTCATGGTCAATTGTAATTATTGAGTTATATTTTTTATCGATTTTTGATATTTCCTCTGAAATACATTTAATAAGTTCACAATCAGATAAATCAAAATCAAATGGTGCAACAATATCAAAAATCAAGTTTGAATGACTTATGCCCCAAACCACACGGAAATCATGCATACTGATTTTATCTGAAATTTTATTAACAATATCATTTATTAAAACTTTAAGTTCATTAGTTTTTAAGTCATTTGTAACAACAGGATCAAGGTGAATTACAAGATTTATACTGTATTCTCTTAAAAAATCACGTTCAATATTGTCAATAATATCATGGCTTATCATGATATCCTGTTCTGCACAAACTTCACAATGCACTGTTGCAAAACATCTCGCCACTCCGTAATTATGAACGATTAAATCATGAAGTCCTATAATCCCATCATAACTTAGAATTTTCTCGTTAATGTTATCAACAAGCTCCTTTGATGGTGCGTTCCCAAGCAATGGACTTACTGTTTCTTTAATTAAATTTATTGCTGTTATTGTGATTAGTACCGCAACAACCAATCCCATATAACCATCTAAATCAAATCCTGTTAATCTTGTTAATATAACTGCCACCAAAACAGCAGACGTAGCAATAATGTCATTTCTACTATCAATAGACGTAGCTAATAAAGTAATAGAGTCGATAGTTTTACCTATTTTACAATAAAACAAATACTGCCATAATTTGATTAAAATAGATATCATAAGCATTACTAAAGCTATAACGCTAAAGTTAGATTCTTGTGGGTGTAATATTTTTTCTATGGATGCTTTGCCCATTTGAAACCCCAAAAATAATACAATAAACGAAACAATTAATCCTGCTATATATTCCATCCTTGCATGTCCATAGGGATGTTTTGAATCGGCCGGTTTACCAGAAATTTTAAACCCAACAAGCGTAACCAATGCAGATCCAGAATCAGACAGATTGTTAATTGCGTCCGCTGTTATGGATACACTGTTAAAAATAATACCTACTGTGATTTTAATAAAAAAAAGCAGAAAATTTGAAGCTATTCCAACAATGCTTGCAAATTTTCCATATCGTTCACGTATCTTAAATTTACTTTCATCTTCATAATTCTTCATAAATATTTTAATTAATAGCCCTGTCAAAATTACACCATCTTTCATAAATTATTCAATGCATCAATTATGATTGCAATATGTTTGATTAATCATATTATCATATTATTATTTAATTGTCAATTTATTTTTTGGATTTGTCCGTATAAAGTTTTTGTAAAAAGCACACTTTCTCTGATTAATTTTATATTGTATTCTTATATTTCTAACATTATTTCATCACACAATAACTATGTATTTTTTCACTTTAGTATTAATAAACCACTTATTAATACTAACATTGATTTTTAGACAACAACTGATTAAATCAGTATTTGTTTAAAACCACTCTTTATCCAATAAAAACAATTTGCTTGTAGGCTTAATGTTATACTCATTATCAAAAATCGGTGATAACTGTATCCCTGCTTTATCGTTTTTCGTTACCTGTTCAACACATTTATCATTAATCATAAAACCAACAGGTACTAATACTTGTTCTAATGTATCCTGATTAGCTAAGCCGATATATGAATTTTTTGTTACTGCTATATCACTATTGACATCAATTAAAAGTATATTCTTTTTTTTTAAAAAACCCACATATTTGCCTATTTCCTTCATATTAGTACAAACAGTATTTAAATAATTACAACATACAATTTTACTCAATTCTTTTGCAACAACTTGATAAAATTCAATCCATAATGTCACTGTCTCAAGATTTTGATAATCATCTATTGTTGAATAATGCGAAACTATATTTCTCTCTTGAATTAATCTGCTCAAAGCCTGATCTACATGGCCTTTATTTATATCATTTATTTGAAATAAACTTTCCTTATAGCTTAAAAATTCTTTAATAACCTTGCTTTGGGTTAATTTACTATTAATATCTATGTCAAACCTGTTGTATAACGACTTCAATTGAGATGTATCCATATTTTTACCTGTATATGTGATAAAATCTTTCTTTAATTCAAAGTTTATAGAGTTTTTGTTATTATCATAAGTTCCATCTTCGAATATATATCCAGGTAATTCATACAGTTTAAGTCTTTGAACTAATTTTCCCTCCCTAATTAAAATATCTTTCATCAAAAGGTAATATGCATATAGTAGGTCTTTATTAAATGTTTCCCACAAACTATATGACCTATTTATTATTCCAACGTATAAAATTTCTTGATTACGTCTGTAGTATGCCTTCTCATTATCATTAAGTAATTTCACATAGTTCAAAAGTTTATTTATCTGCTTCAGAAATTCATCTTTCAATTCAATAATATCATTCATTAGCATGCTCCTGTATAACTGAATCAAAAATTCCTTTATAAAAAGCTTTTCGTCTTATAACATCACTTTTATTATTGTTTCTACCATTAAAATCTTTTGTATTGTTAACAAACATTTCTTCAATTTTTTTAATCACTTCATCTTTATAATTGACTAGAATTCTTTCCATATCAACATTATCAATATAATCCGACAATGCATTTAGTATTGGATCATATACCAGTTTTGATGGTGATTTATTCCATGAATATTCTCCATTTTTCTTCTTTGTATACATAGAAAATGCTTTTACATTAAAAACTTTATCCGCTAGGTATAATACTTTATAGTATATTGTTTCTAGTTCATTAATTGTATTATCGTCATACTGTTTATTAGCCTCTTTCAAATATAAATCCAATATGTCTTTAACCTTGGTTGCCGGATTTTCCTCTAATTGACGATATGCAAAAAATCTTAAAACCAACTCAACATCTTCCATTCTAATATATGTCTTTATGTTCTTATTTAAATTTTCGTCATCTGTTTCACCATAATCTTCATCTTCAGCATTTTCTAAATTGGCTTGCTTTATTAAATCTGCTGGCTTAAAAGGAGCTATGTTCCAAAGTTTGTGCAAATCCGAACACTCATCTGCTATTTTCATACACAATTGATTCATTGGCCCATTATATAAAGCATTTCTTGTTTCCTGATCCGTTAGTTTAGTTCCCCCCGTGTTCAATCTCTCAAAAACAAACTTTTTTAGAATTTGCTCTTCTTCTGAATCTTTAGCAGTTTCTTTTAAAATAACTATTGTAGAAATATATCTTCTGTCAATACCACTTTTAACTTTATTAGGTAATTGGCTATACGTCATATCATTTAGCTCGCTCCAAACTTCCAATCCCTCAAGTTTAAATTTATCAGTATAATAATCATATATTGTTGACAATCTTTGCAAACCATCCATCACTTCATATTTAGAAAAATCTATTTCATATAAAAAAACTGGTGGAATTGGTACGTTAATTATAAAAGACTCAATCAGTCTTGATTTTTGAACATTTGTCCAAACTCTCCTTCTTTGATATTCTGGATCAAATTTAATATTTTTACTTAAAATATCTATTATATTCTGTAATGGGTACCTTCCCTGCTCCGTTATTATTCTTAATTCTCCATCTTGATATTTCTTGTCAATTTCTTCCTCTGTCATTTTATATCCAGATTCACTATACTCTTTAAAGCTCAAATTCTCACATTTAATTAACATTCTAAATTGCTCCTTTATTGATAATTTAATATATTGTATTTTATTTAGATTAATACTTTATAATCATTCACCTTCTACAAAATAATACTGAAATACTACTCATATTATGTATCAAACTTATCTGTTGAATATTTCTTTTTAAGTTGTGATTTTACCATCTAGAGTATAGTTAGTTTGTATGGATTCTGCTGTTTTAAAATTCCATTACAAAAAAATAATGAAATTAATAAGTTTTCCAAATTCAGCTTCTCCTCTTTGACAATTTTCATCAAGTAATTTTCACACTGTTATTCAACAAATATTCTTCATCATACTAAACTTCAGTACATATAATACTAATATGAAATAGAATAATTTAAAACCTTTCTATGCAGATTTCATGGCTTTTGAAATCCAAGATTCTTGAAAAATTGAGCAGGCTATAAAAAATATCAATATTTTAAATTCATTTTAGTATAATAACTATTTAAACAAATTTCTGTATAATTTACAATTTAATTCATATGTAGGTTTGAATAATCAATTTTACTTTTGGTGCCATTTTGTAAAGAACATGTCTCATTAATACACTGTTCTGTAATAAATGCCATAATAATTTTCTCCTCTTAAATTATATTTTTTTGTACAAAATATAGTACTTCTAAATGATAACATAATTTAGTCATATTTTCAATGATTATTTTGTTTTAGTTTATTATTTTTCATTTATAAATATATATAAAATATAATATATTAATTTATAAAAAAATAATAATTTAGCTAAAATATTATTAAAATATACCTATAAACCACTTGATTTTGTATAAAAATCCTTGACATTTTGCTCAAAAAGATATAAAATAGAAGTATTGCATTAATTTTATTTTAGTTTGTTTATAATCAACAAAAAATTATAGATAAAACCTTATTATCCTTTGATTTAGTGCAATCTTTATTCAATTTTGCAATATAGCTTAAAATGATAATTTAAAGCTATGATTATCAACCAAACTACAAACAATTAACCTAGTTAATTGTATACTGTATATATTTATAAGTACCAGCAAAGTTCTTATTTAAATCAGTAATTATTAATTGTAGTTTATTTTTACAATATTATTTTATGAAAGGAGGAATATCAATTAATGCCTGTAACAATATTATATATATTGTGGATAGTAACTTTTATCGCAGGTGCAGTTTTTTCCGGTTATGTTTGCTTTAAAAAAGGTATAGATTATAGAAAACGTCAAGCTGAGGCAGCAATGGGTTCAGCAGAAAAAGAAGCTGAACGTATTCTTGAAAACGCTTCAAAAGAAGCTGAAAACAAGAAAAAAGTTGCTCTTGTTGAAGCAAAAGACGAAATATATAAATTAAAATCAGAAGCCGATAAAGAAATTAAAGATAGAAGAGTTGAAATTTCAAGACAAGAACGTAGAATTCAACAAAAAGAAGAAAATCTAGATAAGAAAACTGACAATCTTGAAAAGAAAGAAGACGCACTTCAAAATAAAATCAAAACTGCTGAAGAAAAATTAGCTGAAGCTGAAGCTATTAAAAAGAGCCAAATGGATATCTTAGAAAGAATTTCAGAATTTACAAGAGAACAAGCTAAGGAATATATAATTTCTGCACTTGAAGAAGAACTAATCCATGAAAAAGCATTAAAGATTTCCAATTATGATCAACAAATTAAAGATAACTGTGAAGAAAAAGCTAGAAACTACATATCTTTAGCAATAGCTAAATGTGCAGCTGAACAAGTTTCTGAATCTTCAGTTTCTGTTGTTGTTCTTCCAAATGATGAAATGAAAGGACGAATTATTGGCCGTGAAGGTAGAAACATTCGTACTTTAGAAACACTAACAGGGGTAGACCTAATAATTGACGATACACCAGAGGCAATAACATTATCATGTTTCGATCAGGTAAGAAGAGAAGTTGCTAGAATCGCACTTGAAAAACTTATTGCTGATGGAAGAATCCACCCAACAAGAATTGAGGAAATGGTTGACAAAGCCAGAAGAGAAGTTGAACATAAAATCAAACAAGAGGGTGAACGTGCAGTTCTCGAGACTAATGTTCACGGTATCAATCATGAACTTATTAAGCTTATAGGAAGGCTTCGTTTCCGTACCAGCTACCGTCAAAATGTATTGAATCATTCAATAGAAGTAGCACAATTATCAGGTATTTTGGCAGCTGAACTTGGGGTAGATGCAAATCTTGCAAGACGTGCCGGTTTATTACATGATATAGGAAAAGCTTTAACCGCTGAAATTGAAGGTTCACACGTTCAAATAGGCGTAGATGTATGTAAGCGATACAAAGAAAACCCTGAGGTTATTCATGCAATTGAAGCACATCATAACGATGTAGAGCCTCAAACAGTAATTGCTTGTATCGTTCAAGCAGCTGACGCAATTTCTGCTGCAAGACCTGCAGCTAGAAGCGAAAACTACGAAAGTTACATTAAGAGATTACAAAAACTAGAGGAAATTTGTTCGTCTTATGAAGGTGTAGATAGGTGCTTTGCCGTTCAAGCAGGACGTGAAGTTCGTATTATGGTTACTCCTGAAGTTATAAATGATGAAAAGATGGTCCTAGTTGCTCGTGATATAGTAAAACAAATAGAAACTGACATGGATTACCCTGGACAAATAAAAATCCACTTAATTCGTGAAAGTAGAACTATTGAATACGCAAAATAATTTAAAAAAGCTCTGTAATAAAATACAGAGCTTTTTTAGGAAATAATTAAGAATGGAGTTTAAAAAAATGCCAAAAACGATTTTTAATTCTACTGAAAAATCCAATTTCATACTTAATATGACTGATGACAAAATGCGAGATTATGCATTCAAATCAGTAATCATAGCTATTTGTATAACTCTTTTAAATGTTTTTACCGAATTCTTCCTTCAATGGAAGGGACTAGACTTATTTCCTATCCCTTCTTTCACGTTAGCTATTTCCGGAACCTTAGGAATGATAATGTTCATAATTGCAATTATGAAGAAAAAATTTGAAAAAAGTCAATATATATTTATTGCTTTAATCTCTATATCTATATTTTTTGTTGTCATATCTTCGTTGAACGCCTTTTTATACCCTAATTATAGCCCTGTTGCAGGTTTCTTTGGACGATATGAAGGTGCAATGGTATATATAAGTTATGCTTTTCTTTTTATCGCTTCTAGTTTAATTTATAATAAAAAATCAATTCAAAAGATATTAAACTTTATAGTTATAGTTGGTTTAATAAATTGTTTTTGGGCCGCATTACAGCATTTGCCTAAGTTCCCTTCTTATTATCATAACCTTAAAACTATATCTTTAAAAGAAATCAATATTCCCAGTGGTTTAGCTGGAAGTCCATTGTTTTTTGCATCTTTTTTATGCATAACTCTTTCAATATCTGCAATTGGAACTATTTTTTCCACAGATAAGAAAAAACAAATTTTATACACTATATCAACAGCATTTTTCTCATTTTTCATAATAAAAACACAAACAATAATTGGTTTAATCTCTTTTATAATAATTTTTATCGTATTTTTAATTTTTAATTTTACATGTAAAAAATCTATAAAAAACAAACTTTTAAACATCTCAGTTGTACTTTTACCAGCTATATTGGCTATAATATTTATGTTTATAGTTAATTCTAAGATTTACTATTATGATGGTGTAATCATGGGGGAAGATAGCTTCTACAGACTCCAAAGTACTGGTGTTTTAAAAGTCTCACGTTTAGATTTTGATATTTATAATTTCTTTGAATTATATCAAAATCTATGGTCAAATGCCTTTGAAATAATCAAAAAATTCCCTCTTGTAGGTACTGGTCCAGATGCTTATATTTTTACCCAACTTACACGAGACTTAAATGATATTTTAAACAACATGAATATTTTTGACAGGCCATACAATGATTATCTATATCATGCAGCTACATATGGTGTTCCTTTTGCCCTTGTTTATGTTGTTATTCATCTTTTTTCAATAAAAAATTCTTTTATTCTTGCAAAAAATAAAGCAAAGGATGAATATAGCTGGATAAACAAAGCTTTAGTTTTATCAATAGCTTCTTACTCTCTTATAAATATCATAAACTCAAGCACGCCAACTGTAGCCCCACTTTTTTGGATTTTATCCGGGTTATCTTGTGGTAAATATTTTAAAGAAAATAAAATATAACAAAATGTTACTATTCAGCCTCTAAAGGTTAATTTTTCGCTTTTACAAAGGTTTCGACTCTGCCGAGTCGACCGGGCTTTCCAGTCGCCCTAGACCTTCGGAAAAAAATCTCTGCATTTACCTTTTGAGGCTGAATAATAACAAAATAAAAACAGGTATCTATGATACCTGTTTTTATTTTGTATTTTGAATATTCCATTTAAAGTTGCAAATTCTAGATGATTTTGTATTGCTAATTCTATTATTGTTTAAAATAGTATCCAAATCTAAATATCTGTAGTTTGTTTTAAACTCTTCTCTATGCTTCAACATATTTATTTTATTCATTATGATATCTTTATTATAATTTTTTTGAATTATAGGACCTAGTTTATGATTTGCTCTCATAAAAATAGCAATTTCAGAAGCTGTTATAATGTTTGAGTCTGCAATGTTATAAACTCCAGTATAGTTTTTTTCTTCTGCCTGTCTTACAAATGAAATTATAAAATCAACTAAGTTATGTACACAACAAAATTGGAAACCATATTCACCACTTCTATACATAAATGCTGTGTTATCTTTTGGATCTAAAATCTTAACTATTAAATTGTCATAGAAATCTAAAGAATATATAGGTGCCACTCTACAAACTGCTGTTATCATTGTAGGATTTAATTTTACATTTTCTATAATAACCTTTTCTGAAGCAAACTTCATTTTAGCATAATTCGTGTTTATTTTAACACTATCATCTTCACGTATAGGTTCTCTTGTTTTAGGTGTATCATAAATTTGAGTTGTACTTAGTTGAACAAACTGAGTAACCCCAGTTGATGTTGCAAATTTAAATATAAACTTATCAAACTCTTTACTTGAATTAATTTCATTTTCTGTTATTATTGATGCCAAATCGTTGTCTACTGTGCACGCACAATTAACAACACTATCAAACTTATTGCTTGAAAATATTTCTTCATATTTGTTTTTATCTATAACTTTTGCTTCTATAAACTCATAGTTCTCTTTACCTATATTATATTCATCAAGTATGCTATCTACACCAAAAACATAAAAGCCTTTTTTTAATAATCCCGAACACGTTCTTGAGCCAATTAAGCCACTAGCTCCAGTTACTAAAATATTTTTCATTTTTGTTCGCCTCCTTTTTTTATATATAAAAAACACAAAAATATTATTTTATAAATATCAAAAAATAAACTTTATATCATATTATATCATGTTTTTTTACTAAATGTCAACAAGCAAATAAAAAAACACTTGAAAACATAACGTTTATATGATAAAATATAAAGAATATACTAAATTATTTTGAGGTTATAAAATGAAGAATCCATATATATATAGCAACAACAACAAGAGATATTATACACAAAATTTTTTCTTAAAAGAAACCTTTGGCCAAAAGGTTATAAAACTATCATTAAATGCAGGTTTTTCATGTCCAAATCGTGACGGGAACATAGGGACTAACGGTTGTATTTTTTGTTCCGAATCACATAGCGGGGATTTTACACCAAATAAAAACCTTTCAATAACAGAACAGTTGAAAATTCAAAAACAAAATCTTTCTACAAAATGGGGAGAACACTTGTATATACCCTATTTTCAAGCCGGAACAAATACTTACGCTCCTTTAAATCAGCTAAAAAAAAATTTTGAGGAGGCTTTGCTTTTTGAAAATACTGTTGGAATAGCCATAGCAACTAGACCTGACTGTATTGATGAAACTTTAGTCAAATATTTGTTTGAACTTTCTAAAGAAACATATTTAACTATAGAATTAGGATTGCAAAGTATTCATGATAAAACACTAAAAAGAATAAATAGAGGTCATAACTATGCTGATTTTTTAAAAGCCTATACGCTACTATCTAATTATAATATCAACACATGTATTCACATTATAAATGGCCTTCCTGAGGAAGATTATAATATGATGATGCAAACAGCATATGAAATATCAAGACTAAACCCTCACAGTATTAAAATACATATGTTGCATATAATTAAAAATACTATGCTCTCTAAAAAATACATCGAAAATCCTTTTAATTTATTAAGTCTAGAAGAATACGTAAATTTGGTTTGCGATCAATTAGAAGTATTTCCGGAAAAAACTATAATACAAAGATTAACTGGTGATGGCAATAAAGATACGTTGATAGCTCCAACTTGGACTTTAAAAAAATTTGTTGTTTTAAACGAAATAGATAAGGAACTCGCTAGAAGAAGTTCATATCAATCTAATAAAAAATCGTTAATATTTAGCCATATTGTATAGGGTAAAGATGTTTACCGAAGGTCCAGGGCGACCGAAAAGCCGGTCGACTCCGCAAGAGTCGAAACTTCTGTAAAATCGTTAACTTTGCCTTTAGAGACTGAATAGTAATAAAAAATCAGCTATATTATAAAATATAGCTGATTTTTTATTATTTATCATTTTCATCTTTTATTAATTGATCTACAGTATCATGTGCTGCACCAACAGTTTCTGCCCATGATAAACCACCTTGAAGTGATGCTCTTATACCAAACTCACCACTATCCAAAATAGTTTTTATATCATCAGTTACACCAGTATAAAAGTCAAAAACGGGATTTTCCAAAGCCATATCAGCCATTTTAAACTTCATATCAATCATCTCTTGTGACCAACCATAGTCATCTACAAGTTGTTGCGTCGCAATTTCATTTATTCTCTTATTTGCAAGTGTTATACGCTTACATTCTGCAAATTTAGCTACACCCTCTGGATTTTTCCCACCTTTAACCATGAAGTAACCTTCTAAATTCGCAGGAATATAGTGTTTATCTGCTTTAGGATCTTTGGGCATAGGAACAAAAAAAGCATCTTCTCCAAAAGTCTTACCCCAATCGGCCTTTGTTTTATATAAAGCCCATAATCCACAAGGATAGAACAATTCTTTTCCCTCGCCTAATAATTGAGGTTGCTCATTCCAGTTAAACAAACTTTTATCTATTACCGCACTCATTTTATGTAAATCCGCCATATAATTTTGTACTCTTTCTAAGTTTGGGTCTTTTAAATTATTAACAAGTTTCCCTTCTTTAAGCCCCACATATGGAACACCAGTCGTCATAGATAATGCACCTTCTGTCCAATATCCATCTATACCATACAATCCAGCTTCAGGGTCTACATAATCTTTTAACATTGATTTAAAAGTATCCCAAGTCCATTCACCTTTTGCAAATAACTCTGCTGGGTCATCTAATCCATACTCATCAATGGTCTTTTTGTTATAAATTACAGCCGTGTTATCACCATTTAAAGAAGTACACATTATATAGTGCTTATCTTTCCACATAAGCTTATCATTTACATCTTTAACTTCCGACCATAGTTCACTGCTAAAATCAACATGATCATCTACTGAAACAAACATATCTTTTATAGCACCCTTAGGGAAAGCATCCATATCTCCAGCTGGAAAAAAGTCTATTCCCTCATCTCCGAGTATTGAAGTTGAAAGCTGTTCATATCTAGACTCCCAAGGTACTATTTTAGATTCAACTTTACCGCCATATCTTTCTTGAAACACCGCAAGTTCTATTGGAACATTTTTGCCGGTAGAGTCAGGATTTATATCCCAGTTAGCAAGCCATTTTATTGTTTTATTTTCAAGTTCTCCAGTTAATCTTTCATCTTGTGCCAAAATAGAACCTATTTCCTCACGAGTTGCAGAATCCAAATCTTTTTTAGGTTTAGATTCTTCTTTTGTTTTAGAACAAGCTATAAAAGACATAGATAAACTAACCGCCATAACAGCTGCAACTATTCTTTTTATATTTCTCATAATTTCAAATCCTTTCAAAAATGTTATTATTCTGCCATATATTAAAGTTTACGATTTTGTAGAGTTTCGACTCTGCCGAGTCGACCGGGCTTTCCGGTCGTCCTAGACCTTTGGACAAAACATCTCAGCCTTTACCTTTGAACTGAATTTTAACTAAAAATTTAAATACATCTTATTTGCAAGTTGTTTTAATAATCAATATATATTTCAAATTTATAGATATTTAATTAAAAATTAACTCATATAATAAGAATAACAAATTTCTATTAATTAGTCAATTAACATTATGCAATATAATGTATCTATAATTATAGTTATCTTGTATAATATTCGAAAATATTTTTTAATTTTAATATATTTATTGCAATATATAGATAAAATCTTTTATTAATTTGATTGATTAAATAAAATTAATTCTAATTAAATACTTCCTAACCCCATAATATTTATTATAGTTAGAGACAACAATATAGCTATAGCAACTATAGTTATAGGTGCCGTTATAAAAATCAATAATTGTCTTGATATACTTAACTGAGAAATTTTTTTCAATTTATTTTCCTCTCTCTTCTTTACCATTTCAATTATAAATAAAATCAAACCAACTAAAGCTATTGTAAGTACCATAAAACCAATCATCATAATCAACACAAAAGCAACTATATTATCCATAACATATTCCATATTTAATCCACCTAAAGCAGAAGCATCTGCAAGTTTTGTTACATCAAATTTCAAAGTAGATAATATAAAAATTTGTGCTCCTCCTATTGAATTAAAACAAAAATGCAAAGCTATTGATGGTATTATAGACTTAGACTTTATAACCAAAAATCCAGAAACCATTCCCAAAACAAATGTAGATGGAAATTGTGCATAATTTTGATGATATAGAGAAAATGTAAATCCCATTACTAAGATAGCCAATAAATCGTCAAATTCCTTTACGTTATCATATATACTTCCTCTAAAAATCAACTCTTCAAAAAGAGGTGCCAATATCATAACTGCAAATGTCATGGAAAAAATGCTTATAAAATTTTGCTCAGGGACAAAACTTGGAGCAGAAAATTCAAAGCCAATTAACATCTGTATAATAGTAAATATTATAGTAAATATTATGTTTATTGTAAATGATAAGCCCATACCTATTACAATCCACTTTAATACAAAAGCTTTTTTAACTTTAGGTTTTTTAAAATACTTATTTAGTTCTAATTTAGTTTTTCTGTTGTTAATCATTATAGCTACAGGTGCACAAACAACAAACTGAATAAAAAATGCCAATCCCAAATAAACTGCATCTTGTAGTTCCTGATTATTAATTATAATTTTTCCCAAGGCAAGCTTCGCAATAATAGCAAGAGCATATGTTAATCCTAAAAAAAATAGCAAAGTAATAGATGTTTTGTTCGACATTTTTTTCAACATATTTTTTTCATTTAGCAAAACTTCATTTTCATTCATTTTTAATCACCCTTCTAAAAAAGCTTTATTTTATAACATTTTAACCTCATAAAAAGTTATAATTGATAGTATAACATAATTTACATTTAATTTCAACAAAAAAGTGAACTTCATCCAAAAGGATTGAAGTTCACTTTTAAAAAATTATTAAATTATTTTTTTGGACCTAAAGTAACCTTGTCACCCATAATATATTGTTTTAAAGTAGCTAAGTCAGCAACATCAATAGAACCATCTGCAACTATATCTGCAGCTTCTAACCCTTTTCCTGTAAGAGAAGCCTCTTTAATAAGATGCCTACATAAAAGAACTAAGTCTAGATTATCAACTTTGTTGTCTAAATTCATATCACCATATAGTAACTTCGTTTCAACTACTCCACCTAAAGGTGTACCAAATACCAATTCATCACCTAAGTAAAGTGGTATTTTATCTGTTTCACCATATGTATCGCTCATAACTAAACCTTCACGACTATAGTCATTTGTCGGATTCCAGTTACTTCCGTAATTTTCATCTTGACCAACTATAATACCAAATTGAATTTCTCTAGTGCCGAAGAAACTGCATCCAGTCCAATCAATCTCTACATAATAATTACCTTTTTCATCTACTTTGATAGGATCAGAAACTTTTGCAAAAGTTTCACCATTTGTAAGTGCAAATTCTTGATCATAGTAAATTTCAATTTTTATATCTTCTAATGTTTGATTTTTTTCAAAAACTTCACTTAAATTAAAATAGTATCTAGCTTTAAGATTATCTATGTATCTTGGTGGTTGAGATGTATCATTACATATTTGAATAGTAAGCTGTGTTCTTTCTTTATTTTCTTGATTAATCAAAGCTTTTAACCAAAATTCCGTAGCTTCTGGTTCTTTTGGTGGAAAGTTTGGTTCTGGTTTCATTGTTTCATCACCAAAATAATAATATAAACCTGCTGCTGCACCAACAAACCCTGCATTATAATCTACTGCAACTTCGTTGTAAATATAGTCCTTTGTTATATCCCTATGCCAGTCTGTTTGGTCTGGACCACCAACAAGAGCACCCCATAAAACATGAGTTTGATTCCATGGAACATCCATATTTAAAGTTTTAGAACCATGTGCTGCTCTATGGTGAGGTCTTTTTGCTGAATTATCTGCATATCCCACTATATAACATCTATTCATAGGATTTTTGCCCATTATATACTCCATTTGACCTTTCGCCCATTCAGCAAATCTCATGTTATTTTTTTCAGGAGAATATTTCGCATAAACCAACGCACATAATTGAGCTGCTGTATCATATCTTGCTGAACCATAATTATTTAACATAGAAAAACCAGCTGGTGTTTTAGCCAAAGCTGTGCTATCTCCTTTGTCTATAGCCTGGTCATTTGGATCATATTCTTTATTCCATAGCAAATCATCTTGACCTGGATCTAAATGTTCTAAACCAGACCAATACTCTAAGTTCCATCTGAAAATATACCAGTCACGAGATAAATTTGTTATTGGAGCTAATTTTGCAAATACTCCTCCCCATACTGTATCCCAACAATGAACCCAGATGTTTTGCCAACAGTTCCCTGTGTCACTTATAATTCTCTGTAAATATCCATCATACTTATAAGTTCCATTTATAGCACTTAACTCATCATATGAGTCTTCATCTATTGAAATTATTTGTTCAATATAATCTTTATTACCTGTACATTCATATAACCAAACAGCAGCCCATGAAAGCTCATCCCAGTCATAACTCGAAGTATAAAAACCTCCGTCATAACCCAAACTACTTTTTCCGTCTGCCGAATGAGTTTCTACTGCAAACTCATATAAAGCTAAAGCTTTCTTCAAGCTTTCAGCGGCATATTCAGGATCTGTATCTTTAAAGTTAAGATAATTTATAGCAAGTGAGGCAGCTGTTCCCGCACACATGTCAGATGCTGGTTTTTCCTTGGTTGCAAAATAAGCTGGTCTTCCAAAATCTCTTAAATGATCTCTATCTTGAAGTTCTGGAGCATTCCAATAGTTATGGTCGTTATTTCCTTCTGCAACCTGATAACAAAACGCTATTACTTTTCCGTTTTCATCTAAATAAGTGGATTTTAAATAAAAATCATTAAACCAACGTAGTATATCTTCTGTATGTTCTTGGTTTCCACTTTTTACGTAAGCATCTCTAAATTCATAGTATCCCCAACCTACTGTTGATGCAGCATACGAACCTGGTAAACCAAATTTTACATGGTCTCCAGCATCATGCATACCGCCGCCACAGTCAATAAACCCATCTCCATCTGGATCAAGAATATCTTTATGCTCATCTATAAAATCTTGAGATAGATTAGTTCCTGTAAGTGTATCTGCACCTTCTTTACTCATTGGAACTAATGGGATATTATAATCTTCAACATGGCAATCTCCACGCCACTCTAAATTACCTCCTGTTACTCCAGCTCCACATTTATTTGCATCATAAAAATAAAGTGATAGTTGCAAAGCTTTAGCAAAATTCACCTCTACATCGTCATAACTAAATGAATCTGGATCTGGAAAAGTCATTTCATCTTCTCCAACCTCTGGTGGTGGTGGTCCTGCATCTGCATATACTGTTGATAAAGCAGAAGCAGAAATTAATGTTAAAGATAGTAAAGTAGCTAATAGCTTTTTGCCAATCTTTCTTTTTTTCATATTATACTTCCTTTCAAATTTTCATGTTTTAACCCAAACATTTTATAGAATAATTATATAATAAATCAACAAATAATTCAATAGATTTATTCAAAAATTTAATAAATATTTATTACAATTTAATAAATATTTATTAAATTTAAGTCAATTTTTATACAAATAAATAATAAAATTCTTTAAATATTTAAATTTTAAATACAAAAAATAAAAGATAGCATTTCTGCTACCTTTTATAAATTTAATTATTTAGTTTTCTAGTACGTATTTAACTAAAGCCACTAAGTCTTTTGCATCAACCTTACCATCTTTGTTAACGTCCGCTGTTTGTGAATACTCTGTTTCATAACCTAAGATTTGCTTTTTCATCTTAACCAAATCAAGTGCAGTAACTTTACCGTTTCCATCTATGTCACAATTACTTTCGGTTGATATACTGGTTGTTATGGTTGTTGATTTTGCTTCTTCTACTACGGTAGTCACTTCAGTTTCTGCTTTACCTGATTCACTTGTACTAGTAGTCACTTGCGTTTCATTCTCTTTGGTTGTACAATCTCCACATTCCCCCATAATTATTGAACCCGATGTTAGATTAGAAGGAATATAACTAAATTGATTTTTATCTTCTGTTTGTTGTGAGTATTTTGCGTATCTTATTGCTATTGGATATACTCCATCTGGAGCCACTTCATTTATTCTAAATTCTGCAAAACCAACAGTTACATCTCCATTTTCATTTCTTGCAGTATCTGTCAAGAACACCATATATCCGGATTTTTTTGATACAGTCCATGAGCCTGGCATATCCGCTGAATAACAATCAACTAGTTCAAATACGTCTTTATCATAAACCAATTCTAAAGTTAATCCACTTATACCTTCTCCATTATTTGAAATGTTTATAGGAATCTTCACCGTTTCATTAGCTTTTCCAAAAACTCCACCTAAAGAAACTGATATTTTTTCAGTAATATCTACAAATTCAATTTCATTCTCTTCTGCATAATATTGTGCTTTTGAATTTTCATATCCATAGATTTTAAACCCTTCTATTTTTGTTCTATCTTCACGATAACCTAAGGAATAGTTCCCAATATAATCAACACTTCTAGGTATTATTATTGATTTTAAACTATTACAATCACAAAAAGACTCATAATTTATAATTGTCACTGAATACGGAATTTCTATTGATTCTAAACTACTGCAACCGTAAAAAGTACCGACTTCGATACTCGTTACTGATTTCGGAATTTTTATTGTTGTTAAACTATTACAATTACCAAAAGCATATTCACCTATATTTGTTACTGAATCTGGAATTTCTATTGACTTTAAACTATTACATCCTTTAAAAACATAGTTTCCTATATTTGTTACTGAATTTGGGATTGATATCGTTTCTAACGCAATACAATCATGAAAAGCCCAATCGTGTATACTTGTTACTGAATCAGCAATTGATATTGACTTTAGACTACTGCACCCCCAAAAAGCACTATTGCCTATGCTAGTTACTGAATCCGGAATTTCTATTGATTGTAAGTTTTCACAATCACCAAAAGCCCTATATCTTATATTCATTACTGAATTCGGAATTTCTACTGATTGTAAATTTCTACAATTACTAAACGCATTATCTCCTATATTTGTTACTGAATTCGGGATTGTATAGTTTACAGTTAAATTTCCTTCTGGGAATCTATAAACTTCTGTTTTATTCTTATCAAATAAAACTCCGTCAACATCACAATAATTTAAATTATTTTCTTCTACTATTATTTCAGTAAGATTACGACAATCATCAAATACATATTCCTCTATATTTGTTACTGAATTTGGAATATAGATTGATTTTAAACCAGTACAACTACCAAAAGCCCTATAGCCTATACTAGTTACTGAGTTAGGGATTTCTATTGATTGTAATTCCGCACAATCAATAAAAGCATCCTCACCAATATCTTTTACAGTATTAGGAACTTTATAGTTTGCAGTTAATTTTCCTTCTGGAAATTTATAAAGCTCCGTTTTATTCTTATCAAATAAAACTCCATCAACATCACAATAATTTAAATTGTTTTCATCTACTATTATTTCAGTAAGATTACGACAATCATTAAATACATATCCGCCTATACTCATTACTGAATTTGGAATTTCTATTTTAGTCAAACTACTACAACCATAAAAAGCACTCTTCCCTATTCTATTTACTGAATTCGGGATTTTTGTCTTTATCAAACTGCTACAACCCAAAAAAGCACTATCCCCTATATTTGTTACTGAATTAGGAATTTCTATTGATTGTAGGTTTTCACAATTACCAAAAGCAAAATCGCCTATACTTTTTACTGAATCCGGTATCGGCATTAATTTTAGACTACTGCATCCCGCAAAAGCACTCTCACCTATGCTCGTTACTGAATTTGGAATTGCAATTGATGTTAAATTACTGCAACCTGCAAAAACACTAGTTCCTATACTTGTTAATAAATCGGGGATTGATATTGTTTCTAAACTGATGCAATAAGAAAAAGAGTGATCCCCCATACTTATTACTGAATTTGGTATAGTTATTGTTTTCAAACTACTGCATTCTGAAAAAGTAGAATTACCTATACTTGTTACTGAATTTGGTATTGTGATTGATGTTAACCCAGTGCAATAATAAAAAGCATAATCCTCTATAATTGTTACTGAATCCGGTATCGATATTGATTTTAGACTACTGCATTCCCAAAAAGAGCCATACCCTATACTTCTTACAGGATATCCTTCTATCTCTTTTGGAATTATAATAGTTTCAGGGTCACCATTTACATCTGTTATAACAACTTCTTCACCAACAACTTCATAACTTAATTCTCCATTGATTGATTCCGCTGAAACACTAATTGAGTTTTTGATGCTGAAATTTTCATTTTGAGGGACGTAATTTGCTCCTCCTACAATTGCGATTGCTGTCAATAATGCAAGTGCTTTTTTAAAATTCTTTTCCATAATATATCTCCTTTTTTTATTTATGACCTTCTTTAAATAAAACTTTTTTAACAATCATAATATCACAAAACCATCTTACCATATTCAAAAAAAATTTTCAATACTTTTCCTTAAATAATCAAAAAATAAAAGGCAACATTTCTGCTACCTTTTATAAGTTTAATTATTTAGTTTTCTAGTAAGTATTTAACCATAGCAACTAGGTCAAGTGAATCTACTGTTCCGTCTTTATTAACATCTGCTGTTTGTGCATATTGTGTTTCATACCCTAAAATTTGCTTTTTCATTTTTACTAAATCAAGCATGCTAATCTCGCCATTTCCATCAACGTCGTAGTTATATTCACCATTTATAATTTTATCAAGGTCTATAAAATCTATATCATTTATTTTAGCATAAAATTGTGCTGTTGAACCTACATATCCATATATTTTAAAATTTTTTATTTTTTCCGTTCCATTATATCCAAAGGCTTCATCACCTATATGCCCAACGCTTTTGGGGATTTTTACAGAATTTAAATTGCTACAACCTGAGAAAGCAAGGCGATCTATTCCACCTACTGAATCTGGAATTTCAATCGATTTTAAATTACTGCATGCAGCAAAAGCACGTAAACCTATACTAGTAACTGAATTAGGAATAAGTATCTCCTCCAAACCTTCACACCAATAGAATGCATAGTCATTTATCGAAGTTACGGAATTAGGTATGTTTACGGTTTTTAAATTTATACATCTTTCAAAAACCCCATTATCAATACTTGTTATTGAATTAGGAATAGTAATAGAAGTTAAACTGGTACAATATCCAAATGCCCTATACCATATATTTGTAACCGAACTTGGTATATTTACATTTTCTAAACTAGTACATTCATAAAACGCACATTCATCTATAGTCGACACAGAATTTGGAATGTACACTGATTTTATATTACTACAAAATGCAAATGCGTTTTGATATATAATGTTCACATCATCGGGAATAATATATTCTGTTTCTTTTTTACCATTTGAATATTGAATTAATGTAGTTTTTTCCTTATCAAATAATACCCCCTCTATATCGGAATAATACAAATTATCTTCATCAACCTCTATGCTTTCTAAATTATCACAACCTTTAAACGCAGCAATTCCAATGCTTAATATCGAATTTGGAATTTCAACTGATGTCAATCCACTACAGAAAGAGAACGCCTCATTATCTATGTTTTCTATAGAACTTGGAAAATTTATAGAATTTAAACTACTACAACCTGAAAATGTACTTTCATATATATTAGTAACGGAGTCTGACAATTTTATATAAGTTAAATTTTCACACCAAGCAAATGCGTTACTTCCTATTTCTGTTACTGAATTTGGAATAGTTAATGATTTTAAACTATTACAATAAAAAAAGCTGTTACTTCCTATGCTAGTTACAGAACTCGGTATATTTATCGTTTCCAAACTACTGCAATAATTAAAAGCATAGTCCGATATAGTTTGGACTGAATCTGGAATTTTTATAGACTTTATATTTTCACACGTAGAAAATGAATGTTCCCTTATATTCGTAACCGAATTTGGAATCTCATAATTATATTCATTTTTTGCAGTTGGATATTTGATTAATTGGGTCTTTCCTTTATCAAACAATACTCCTTCTACATCACAATAATACAAATTTTCTTCATCAACTTTTATAAAATTCAAACTATTGCAATTTGTCAAAGCACCTAAACCAATGCTTTCAATTGATTTTGGAATTTCTATCGACGTCAAACCACTGCAATTATAAAAACAATATTCTCCTATATTGATTACTGAATCGGGAATTGATATTGATATCAAACTACTACAATTAGAAAAAGTAAACTCACCTAAAAATTTAACTGAGTTTGGAATTTCAATTGATGCTAAGCTAATACATCCATTAAAAACATTATTATCTATAGTCTTTATCTTATTAGGAATATTTACAGAAACCAAACTCTCACAGCCTGAAAATGCAAATTCTCCTATTTCTAAAATAGAATTTGGAAGAGTCACCCTTTCTAACATGTGGCAATCTAAAAAAGCTCTATCATATATACATGTTACTGGATAACCTTCAATTTCTATAGGGATTTCAATAATTTTTGATTCACCAATCACACCGAAAACAGTAACCTGTTCATCAATAATTTCATACTTTAAATCCTCATAATTCGAGCTTGCTGAAACACTAATTAAGTTTTTAATACTGGAATTTTCATTTTTAAGAAAATAATTTACCGTCCCTACAACTACAATGGCTGTCAACACTGAAATAACACTTTTTGATTTTTTCTTCATAATACAACTCCTTTTTAACTTACATATGATTTTCTCTAGATTTTTCGTGGTAAATATAGTAATATTGTTTCATAATATAATATTACTATATTTCAAAAATGTTTTCAAGGCTTTTCCTTTGTTGTTCAAAAAAATAAAAGATAGCATTTCTGCTACCTTTTATAAATTTAATTATTTAATTTTCTAGTAAGTATTTAACCATGGCCACTAAGTCTTTTGCATCAACTGTTCCATCTTTATTAACGTCTGCTGTTTGTGCATATTGTGTTTCATAACCCAAAATTTGTTTTTTCATTTTTACTAAATCAAGTGCAGTAACTTTAACGTTTCCATCTATGTCATAGTTTTTTTCAGTTAGTGTTTCCGTTGTTATTGTCGCTGGCGTGGTTGTTGTAGTTATAACATTATCGTTTATTGCTATAAACTCAATTTCATTTTCTTCTGCATAATTTTGTGCTGCTGAATTTGCGTATCCATAAATTTTAAAGCCATTTAACTTTTCGTACCATACTTCATAGCCCAAAGCCTTTTCCCCAATATACTTAACACTTTTAGGTACTATTACGGATTTTAAACTTGTACAATAAAAAAAAGCACCTTTCCCTATGTTCGTTATAGAACTCGGTATATTAACCAATTTCAAAGAAGTACAACCTGAAAATGTAGTCGATTCAATACTTGTAACTGAATTTGGTATTGTTATTGAGGTTAATCCACTGCAATATGAAAAAGCACCCTGCCCTATAATTGTTACTGAATTTGGAATCAAAATAGATTCTAAACTACTACACCAAGAAAAAGCATAATCTTCTATTCTCGTTATCGAACTTGGAATTGTTATTGAGGTTAATCCACTGCAACCTTGAAAAGCACTCTTCCCTATACTTGTTACTGAATTTGGTATTGTTATTGAGGTTAATCCACTACAATAATAAAAAACCCCAAAACCTATACTTGTTACCGAATCTGGAATTGATATCGATGTTAATCCACTGCAACCTGTAAAAGCCCATTCTCCTATACTTGTTACCGAATTTGGTATTGTTATTGATTTTAATCTAGTACAATTAAAAAAAGCCCTGTCGCCTATACTTGTTACGGAATCTGGTATCACTATTGAAACTAAACTAATGCACTCTTCAAAAGCATATTCACCTATACTTGTTACAGGATAACCTTCTATTTCTTCTGGAATTATAATATTTTTAGGTTCTCCATTTACACCTGTAATAACAACTTCTTCACCAACAACTTCATAACTTAATTCTCCATTGATTGATTCCGCTGAAACGCTTATTGAGTTTTTGATGCTGAAATTTTCATTTTGAGGGACATAATTTGCTCCTCCTACAATTGCGATTGCAGTCAATAATGCAAGTGCTTTTTTAAAATTCTTTTCCATTATATGGCTCCTTTTTAATAAATTTTTTCATACATTTTTATCTTAATCTTTTTGTAGCAAATATAGTAACATTATGCCACAAAACCATCTTACCATATTCAAAAAAAATTTTCAATACTTCACTTAAATAATCAAAAATAAAAGGCAACATTTCTGCTACCTTTTATGAGTTTAATTATTTAGTTTTCTAATAAATATTTAATCATAGCAACTAGGTCAAGTGAATCAACTTTTCCGTCGTTATTAACGTCTGCTGTTTGTGCATATTGTGTTTCATAACCTAAAATTTGCTTTTTCATTTTTACTAAATCAAGCGCAGTAACTTTAACGTTTCCATCAACGTCATAATGATTTCCACTTATTACTTCGGTTTTTATTGTCGTAGTTGTAACTACTGGTCTTTGTGTTGTTGGCACCGAGGTTACACTAGTATTTATTGGTGGTATAGTAGTTACCCTTGTCGTTACTGCTGTTCCAGTTGTGTTTACTTTCGTTGTTACCGCTGGTTCTGTACTTGTGATTTTTGTTGTTATAGTTGGTTCTATAGTTATAGCAGATTCGGCAGTTGTAACTGGTGCAGTTGTGGCTGGTTCTATTATTGTATCTGGCACAGTTATAGCTGGTTCCAAAGTTTTACCCGCTTCTGTTTCTGCATCACTTAAGCTTAACAAAGGGTTTCTAACTGTTATTGAACCACCAATTAAACTTTCAGGTTCAAAAGCCGCCTGATTATTATCAGAAATTTGTTTTGAGTATTTCGCATATCCTATAGATATTGGATATACCCCTTCTTTTGCTGTATTTTTAACTCTAAATATCGCCAATCCAACTGTTCCATTTCCTATTTCATTCTCTCCTCGTCCTGTTACAAAAACCATATATCCTGTTGTTTTTGATGCCATCCATGTACCGGATAATATCGGATAATCTGCCATAAAGCAATCTAATAATTCTAACGAATCTTTATCATACACTAACTCTATATTTATCCCACTTATCCCCTCTGTATTTCCATTCATTATAATAGGAACTTCTATTTCATTTCCAGTCTCCCCCCTCATTTTCCCAACTGAAAACTCTATCCCATTCAAAACATTATTAGCCTTTGTGCTTACATTTGTTGTTAATCCTGTTATCTCAGGTTCTTTAGTTGTAACCGTTTCTGTTTCTACATCACTTACGTTGTACGAAGTGTTTTTAATGGTTACTGAACCACTGATTAAATTTTTAGGTTCAAAAGCCGCCTGAGTATCAGCTGTCTGTTTTGAGTATTTCGCATACCCTATGGATATTGGATGTACTCCCGATTTAGCAGTGTTTTTAATCCTAAACTCTGCAAATCCAACTGTTCCGTTTCCTAATTCGTTACATCCTGTTGATGAAACAAAAACCATATACCCTGTTGTTTTTGATGCTGTCCATGAACCTGACAAATCAGCTGAATAGCAATCTAATAATTCTAACGAATCTTTATCATACACTAACTCTATATTTATTCCACTTATCCCCTCTATATTTCCGCTCATTTCAATTGGGATTTCTATTATATCCCCAGCATTACCTGAAACATTATCAAGAGAGAATTCTATTTCATCCAAAATATTATTAAATTTTGTGCTTACATTTGTTGTTACTTCTGTTATCTCAGGTTCTTTAGTTATAGCCGTTTCTGTTTCTAAATTACTTACGTTGTACGAAGTGTTTTTAACGGTTACTGAACCATCGATTAAACTTTTAGGATCAAAAGACGATTGATTATTATCAGCAATTTGTTTTGAGCATTTCGCATATCCTATAGATATTGGATATAGTCCTTCTTTTGCTGTGTTTTTAATTTTAAATACTACCCATCCAACGTTTCCATTTCCTGTTCCATTTCTTCCTGTTACTGTTACAAACACAATATTTCCTGTTGTTTGTGATCCCGTCCATGAGCCCTGTAATACTTCTGGGTCATCTGTAAAGCAATCTATTAATTCTAACGAATCTTTATCATATAAAAGCTCTAGATGAATTCCACTTACTCCATCAGTATTTCCACTCATTATAATCGGAACTTCTATTAAATCCCCAGCATTACCTGAAACATTACCAACTGAGAACTCTAGCCCACCAGAAATAGTATTACTTGTTTGGGCTTTCGTTGTTGTCGTTGGTGTTATCGTGGTTGTATTAGGATCTGTAGTTACTGTATAACCATTATCTATTGGTACAAATTCCATCTCGTTTTTCTCTGCATAATTTTGTGCTTCTGAATTTACATATCCATAGATTTTAAAATTTTCTGTTTTCAAAAAATCATTGTATCCAAAAGCTCTTTCACCTATACTTGTTACTGAATCAGGAATTGCTATGGAAGTCAAACTATCACAACCACCAAAAGCACTATTGCCTATGCTTGTTATTGAGTTCGGAAGCTTTATGTTTGTTAAATTACTGCAACCAGCAAAAGCACCATTGCCTATCCTTGTCACTGTATCTGGAATAGATATTGTTGTTACGTTAATACAACACTTAAATGCACTATCACCTACACTTGTCAATGACTCTGGAAGTTCTATATATACTAAACTTTCGCAGAAAATAAATGCAAATTCACCTATACTTGTTACTGAATCCGGAACGATATAATCAGTAATATTTTTTGCAGATGGAAATGTGAAAAGTACGGTTTTATTCTTATCAAATAAAATCCCATCCACATCACAATAATTAGAATTGTTTTCATCTACAATTATATTAGTAAGGTTATCACACCAACTAAACGACCCTTCTCCTATACTTTTTACTGAAGCTGCTATTTCTACAGTTATTAAATCTGTGCAACCACAGAAAGCATTCTTGCCTATACTTATTACTGAATCCGGTATTTTAATCTCAGTTAACTCACCACAACCTGCAAAAGCTTCTTCACCTATATTTATTATCGAATCAGGTATTGATATTGACTCTAGACTACTACAACAATAAAAAGCTTTCTTCTCTATGCTTGTCAACGAACCTGGTATTTTTATATTACGCAAACCCATACAGCCCCAAAAAGCATTTTCACCTATACTTTTTATTGAATCTGGAAGCACTGCAACAGCTAAATTTTCACAACCATTAAAAGCACTCTTGCCTATGCTTGTTACAGAATCAGGAATAGATATTACTGATAAGTTTTTATTCCATAAAAAAGCATTCTCACCTATACTCGTCACCGGATAGCCTTCAATTTCACTTGGAATTGCAATGTCTGTTACATTCAAGTCATTTAATCCCACAATTACAGCTTCATTATTAACAATTTCATACTTTAAATAATCTTGAATTGATTCCGCAGAAGCACTAGTCAATTTTTTCATGCTTAAATTTTCATTTTGGGGAAAATAATTTACTGTTCCTACCACTGCAATTGCTGTTAATATTGCAATCATGCTTTTCATCTTTTTTTTCATAATATTCTAACTCCTTTTTTTTATTTATGTCCTTCTATTATGCTCTTCTATAAATATAACTTTTTTAATAATCAAAATATCACAAAACAAAAAAAAATAAAAGGTAGCATTTCTGCTACCTTTTATGAATTTAATTATTTAGTTTTCTAGTAAGTATTTAACTAAAGCCACTAAGTCTTTTGCATCAACTGTTCCATCGTTATTAACGTCTGCTGTTTGTGCATATACTGTTTCGTAACCCAGAATTTGTTTTTTCATTTTAACTAAATCAATCGGTGTCACTGTTCCATTTTCATCAAGGTCGTAATTATTCCCACTTATTACTTCGGTTTTTATTGTCGTAGTTGTAACTACTGGTCTTTGTGTTGTTGGCACCGAGGTTACACTGGTATTTATTGGTGGTATAGTAGTTACCCTTATCGTTACTGCTGTTCCAGTTGTGTTTACTTTCGTTGTTACCGCTGGTTCTGTACTTGTGATTCTTGTTGTTATAGTTGGTTCTATAGTTGTAGCAGATTCGGCAGTTGTAACTGGTACGGTTATAGTTGGTTCAGTTAACGCTGGTTCCATAGTTGTAACCGCTTCTGTTTCTACATAACTTGAACTTGCTGAATTTGTTTTAACTGTTACTGAACCACTGATTAAATTTTTAGGAGAAAAAGCCGCTTGATTATCGGCTGTCTGTTTTGAATATTTTGCATACCCTATAGAAATAGATTTTTCACCAGCAGAAGCTGTATCTTTAATTTTAAAAAGTGCCAATCCAACTACTCCGTTTCCTATTTCATTCTCTCCTAGTCCTGTTACAAACACCACATACCCTGTGTTTTTTGATGCCATCCATGTACCAGAAAATATCTGATTATCTGGCATAAAACAATCTGTTAATTCTAAAGCATCCCTATCATACACTAGCTCTATATTTATTCCACTTACTCCATCAGTATTTCCGCTCATTATAATCGGAACTTCTATTAAATCCCCAGCATTACCTGAAACATTACCAACTGAGAACTCTAGCCCACCAGAAATAGTATTACTTGTTTGGGCTTTCGTTGTTGTCGTTGGTGTTATCGTAGTTGTATTAGGCTCTGTAGTTACTGTATAACCATTATCTATTGGTACAAATTCCATCTCGCTTTTCTCTGCATAATTTTGTGCTTCTGAATTTACATATCCATAGATTTTAAAATCACCTATTTTTTTATTATTAGCATCATAACCAAAAGCACCTCCGCCAATATAATCTACACTTTCAGGAATAATTACAAATTCTAAATTACAACCATGAAAAGCCCCCCAACCTATACTTGTTACTGAATTTGATATTGTTATTGATGTTAATCCACTGCAACTTGAAAAAGCACTATGCCCTATACTTGTTACGGAATTTGGTATTGTTATTGATGCTAATCCACTGCAATATGCAAAAACACCATCCCCTATACTTGTTACTGAATCTGGTATTGTTATTGAGGTTAATCCACTGCAATCAGAAAAAGCCCAGCGACCTATACTCGTTACTGAATTAGGCATACTATAACTAGAACTTACTTTACCTTCTGGATAACGGTAAAGTAAAGTTTTATCTTTATTAAATAAAACCCCATCTATACCGCAATAATTCAAATTATTTTTTTCCACTATTATTTCAGTAAGATTGCTGCAATAAGAAAAAGAACGTTCGGCTATATATGTTACTGAATCCGGTATTGTTATTGAGGTTAATCCCCTGCAACCTGAAAAAGTCCATTCGCCTATGATTGTTACCGAATTTGGTATTGTTATTGAGGTTAATCCACTGCAATCAGAAAAAGCCCATTCGCCTATGATTGTTACCGAATTTGGTATTGTTATTGATGTTAAGGCACTGCAATAAGAAAAAGAACGTTCGGCTATATATGTTACTGAATCCGGTATTGTTATTGAGGTTAATCCAGTACAATCATAAAAAGCCCCCCAACCTATACTTGTTACCGAATCTGGTATTGTGATTGATGTTAATTCACTGCACCTAGAAAAAGTCAAGTCGCCTATACTTTTTACTGAATCCGGAATTTCTATGGAAGTCAAACTATCACAACCACCAAAAGCATTATTGCCTATGCTTGTTATTGAGTTCGGAAGCTTTATGTTTGTTAAATTACTGCAACCAGCAAAAGCACCATTGTCTATCCTTGTCACAGTATCTAGAATGCTATAACTTGTAATTAATTGACTATTAGGAAATTTGTAAAGCACCGTTTTTTCTTTATCAAATAAAACTCCATCAACATCGCAATAATTTGAATTATTTTCGTCTACTATTATTTTAGTAAGATTACAACACCAATAAAACATTCCATTTTCTATATCCTTTACAGATTTTGAAATTTCTATCGAAGTCAAATTTTTACAATCAGAAAAAGCATTTTCCCCTATCCCCGTTACTGGATACCCATCCATTTCATCTGGGATTTTAAGAGTATACGCATTTGTATCATTTACCCCTACAATTATAGCCTCATTATCAATGATTTCATAATTAAACACTCCATCACTTGAATTTGCCGAAACACTAATTAAGTTTTCAACTCTAAAATTTTCATTCTTCGGAAAATAATTTGCTGTTCCTACCACTGCAATTGCTGTTAATATTGCAATCATGCTTTTCATCTTTTTTTTCATAATATTCTAACTCCTTTTTTTTATTTATGTCCTTCTATTATGCTCTTCTATAAATATAACTTTTTTAATAATTAAAATATCACAAAACAAAACAAATAAAAGGTAGCATTTCTGCTACCTTTTATGAATTTAATTATTTAGTTTTCTAGTAAGTATTTTACCATAGCAACTAAATCTTTTGCATCAACGTTTCCGTCATTATTAACGTCTGCTGTTTGTGCATATTGTGTTTCGTAACCCAGAATTTGTTTTTTCATTTTAACTAAATCAAGTGTAGTAACTTTACCGTTTCCATCAACGTCATAATCATTTTCAATTGGTATCACTCCTTCTAAATCCATAAACTCAATTCCATTTTCTGCGGCATAATATTGTGCTTTTGAATTTGCATATCCATATATTTTAAAATCCTCTATTTTCCCATTCTTATTATAACCAATAGCTTTTTCTCCAATAAAACCAACTTTTTCCGGTATACTTATCAAACTAATATTATTACAGTTTAAAAAAGCTCCTTCTCCTATGGTCGTTACTAAATCCGGAATTTGTATTGACATTAAACTACTGCAATTATAAAATGAATAATATCCTATACTTGTTATAGAATTTGGTATAACTATAGATTTTAAATTGATACACCCTTCAAAAAGATTACTTTCTATTTCATTAATTAAATCAGGAATTTCTATAGTTGTTAGATGAGTACATCTGGCAAAAGCTCCTTCTCCTATTTTAGTTACTGAACTTGGAATTATTATGGATGTTAAACTACTACAACCAGCAAAAGCACTTATTCCTATACTATTTATTTTACTTGGGAGTTGTATAGATTCCAAATTAACACACTCCGCAAAAACTCCATCTCCTATTATATTTATTGAATCTGGAAGTATTATCGATTTCAAACTAATACAATCTTCAAAAGTATAATTTTCTATGTTAGTCAATGAATCAGGAATATTTATACTATTCAGGTTAACACAACGCCAAAAGGCTCCTTCTCCTATTTTAGTTACTGAACTTGGAATTATTATGGATGTTAAACTACTACAACCAGAAAAAGAATTCGTCCCTATACTTGTTATTGAAGTTGGTATATCTATTGATGCTAAACTGCTACAATTAGAAAAAACTCCTTCTTCTATGTTTGAAACCAATTGAGGAATTTGTACAGATAATAAACTACTACAACCGCTAAATGCGTTTTCCCCTAAATTCGTCATCGAGTTTGGGATATTTATTTCTTTTAGATTTATGCAATTTGAAAAACCTCCTTCCTCGATACTAACTACTGAATTTGGAATAACAACTGATGTTAAACTAACACAATCACGAAAAGTATAACTTCTTATTCTACTTACAGAGTAAGGAATTATTATGGAATTCAATTCACTACAATAAGAAAAAGCATCTTCGCCTATAATTTCAACTGAATTTGGAATTTCAATAGTTTGTAGACTCTTGCAATAAGAAAATGTACGGTCACCTATTGATTTTATTGAATTTGGAATTAAGATAGAGGTTAATTCATTGCAACCAAAAAAAGCTCCATCGCCCATTTTAGTTACCGAATTTGGAATATTTACACTTTTCAAAATACTACAACTTGCAAAGGCACTATTACCTATACTTGTTATTGAACTTGGCAATTCTATCTCTGCCAAACTACTACAACCCCAAAAAGAATTTTCACCTATTCCTGTTACTGTATTAGGTATGTATATAAACTCCAATCCTTTACAATTTGAAAAAAGATTATTCCCTATGTAATGTATTGATTTAGGAATTTCTACTGTCTTTAATTTTTCACAATTTGAAAAAGTACCTTCTCCTATATCTGTTACTGAATTAGAAATTTCAACAGTTTCTAAATTACCACAATAATTAAATGCATAACTTCCTATCTTTAAGACCGAATCTGGTATTGATATAGATTTTAAGTTCTCACAATTTGAAAAAGCATAACTTCCAATATCCGAAGTTAAATTTGAAATTTCTATATTTGTCAAATTGCCACAATAATAAAATGCATAATCGTCTATATTTTTCACTGTATCTGGTAAAACAACTGATGTTATGCTCGTGCAAAATGAAAAAGCATTCTCACCTATATTTGTTACGGAATACCCTTCAATTTCACTTGGAATTTCAATACTTGTAGGTTGACCATTTACACCTGTAATAGTAACTTCCTCATCAAAAATTTCATACCTTAAATATTCATGTATCGATTCCGCAGAAGCACTAGTCAATTTTTTCATGCTTAAATTTTCGTTTTTGGGAAAATAATCCACTATACCTAATATGGAAATTGCCGTCAATACAGAAAGTGTTCTTTTTAACTTTGCATTCATTTCAAATTCCCCTTTCATTTTCAAACAAATAGCCTTTCATTTTTTATTAATTTAAATCACAATATCACTTTACCATATTTCAAGAAATTTTTCAAGACTTTCCCTTGATTAATATAAAAAATAAAAGGTAGCATTTCTGCTACCTTTTATGAATTTAATTATTTAGTTTTCTAGTAAGTATTTAACCATAGCAGCTAAGTCTTTTGCATCAACTTTTCCGTCATTATTAACGTCTGCAGTTTGTGCATATTGTGTTTCGTAACCCAAAATTTGTTTTTTCATTTTAACTAAATCAAGTGGGCTAACTAATCCGTTTCCATCAACGTCATAATCATTTTCACTTGGTGTTTCAGTTGTTACATCTGTAACTGTTGTTGTTACTGGTGTTGTTGTTACTGGTGCCTCTGTTGTTGTCACAGTTGTTGTTGTTGCAGGAGTAGTGGTGCCTATAACCGCTGTTGTTTCTTCTGGTGTTGTAACAGCTGTTCCTGTAACTGAAATTTGTCCTTTTGCAGTTTCAGCAAAATTAACACTTACTTGTGAATCTGTTGTTTGTTTTGAATACTTTGAATATCCAATAGAAACATCATAATCTTTTGCTTCTGCAGTATCTTTAATTACAAACTGAACCAATCCTATTTGTCCATCGCCAGCTTTGTCTTGACCTGTTTCTGTTAAGAATACTAAATATCCTGTATTTTTTGAGTAAATCCATGAACCTTTAAATGCTTCATCTGCAAAACAATCTACAATTTCTAGTGCTGTTTTATCATAAACCAATTCAATGTTTACGCCACTTAAGCCCTTGTTGTTTGAAACCATAACTGGAACTTCTACTGTATCTCCTGGTTTTCCTGAAACTTTTCCAATTTCAATTTTAACTGCATCTGCAACTGGAGTTGTTGTTGTCACAGTTGTTGTTACTGGTGCTTCTGTTGTTGTAACAGTTGTTGTTACTGGTGCTTCTGTTGTTGTAACAGTTGTTGTTACTGGTGCTTCTGTTGTTGTAACAGTTGTTGTAGTTACTTCACTACCTTCACCTAACACTACTATATTTCCAGCTGTTAATGTTTTAGGGTCATAGCTCTTTTGTGTACCATCTATTTGTTTTGAATATTTTGCATATCCAATGCCTATTTCATAGCTACCTGCTTTTGCAGTGTCTTTTATCTTAAATTCAATTGAACCTACTTGTCCATCACCTTTTTCGCTACGTCCTGTTGATGTAACAAAAACTATGTATCCCGAAGTTTTTGATGCAGTCCATGAACCTGGTAAATCAACTCCATAGCAATCCAATAATTCTAATGAATTTTTATCATAAAGTAGTTCTAGATTTATACCACTTATACCATTTTCATTTCCTTTTACATTAAGAGGAACTTCTACTACATCCCCTGGTTTTCCTGAAATTGTCCCTACAGAAAATTCTACTGGATCTGCTTGCACTACCTCAGTTGTTGTAACTGTTGTACCCTCTGTTGTTACTGGTGTTGTAACCGTAGTAGTTGTTGTTACTGGTGCCTCAGTTGTGGTTGTTGTTGTAGTTGTTGTTACTGGTGCAGCAGTTGTAGTTGTCACTGGAGTAGTAGTTGTTGTTACTGTCGTAGTTGCGGTAACATCTCCTTCTACAACTATAGAACCTGCTGTTAATTTTCCAGGATCATAGCTTGCTTGATTATTATCTACTGTCTGTTGTGAATATTTTGCATATCCTATAGAAATAGGTTTTTCACCAGCAGATGCTGTATCTTTAATCTTAAACTCAACTACAGCAACTTCACCATCACCTTTTTCATTACGTCCTGTTGATGAAACAAAAACTATATACCCAGAAGTTTTTGATGCAGTCCATGAACCCGCCAAATCAGATGAATAGCAATCTAATAACTCTAATGAATCTTTATCATAAATTAATTCGAAATTCATTCCACTTATTCCAGATTCGTTTCCTGTAACGTTAATAGGAACTTCAACAGTTGCTCCTGGTTTTCCTGAAACTGTACCTATAGTAAATGCCATTCCACTTGAAGCACTTGTAGTAGTGGTAGTTGTTGCATCTGTTGTTGTAGTGGTTGTTGTAACAGGTGCGGCAGTAGTTGTTGTTGTAACTTCTGTCGTTGTTGGAGTTGTAACTACAGTTGTAGCTTCTGTTGTTGTTTCTGCTGGTGGATTACCTACAGTTATTTTACCATCAACATAATTTGGTGCTGTAGTTAATTGTTGACCATCAACAACAGCAATACACATGTTTATGCCACCATTTGCAGCCATTTTATCAAATACTAATGGATAAACACCATCTTTACATGTATCTTTTACTTTTAGTTCTATAGTTGCTAAAATCATATCACCTGTTGTAAGACCTACGTTGTCGTCGTTATAAAGACCTGCTACAGTATTTGTAGAACCTTCTCTCATTTTTCCAACGAACCATCTTCCAGCACCTTTTCTGTTGTTACCAGATACACTTGGGTCTCCACCAGAGATAGATACAAACTCAAAATTTTCATTATCAAATATAAACCAAGCGTTTAACGATGTTATTCCTAGTGCATTATCGGTAAGACGCATTTGAAACTTTACTGTTTCTCCTGCATTTGCCTTCACATCATCAAAATATAGAGTTGGCTTATCAGCAATAACTCCTTCTTCTGCCATAACGTTTACAGCAACAGCGGATGCAGGAATAAGTGCTGATGGACTTACTGCCCCTGTTAATAAGGCTAACGAAATAGCTACGGATGAAACCTTTTTAAATAAATCTTTATTCATTTTCATATACCTTCTTTCAAAATTTGTTTGATGACAATACATAATCAAACCTTATAGTTATTATTGTAGTATCTTTTTTATTAAATGTCAATATTTTTATTAATATTCACAAGCATTTTATCATTATATCCAAATTTCATGGTGTTTTCATATTAGACTTTAATAATAAAAAATGCATTTCGACATATTTATCTGTTTTTAATATTTACATATTCTACATATTCTGATATTGATTTGTATGCTGGTCTTATAATTTTATTTGCATTTATAAGTTCTTCTATTCTATGTGCCGACCACCCTGCTATTCTAGATATAGCAAAAATAGGAGTAAACAACTCTGGTGGAAGATCTAACATTTTATAAACCAAACCACTATAAAAATCAACATTTGCACTTACACCTTTATATATTTTTCTCTCTTCAGCAATAATATCTGGTGCAAATTTTTCTACCATAGAATAAAGCTGATATTCTTTTTCCATGCCTTTTTCCTCTGACAAACTCTTTACAAATGATTTAAATATATTTGCTCTAGGATCTGACATAGAATAAACCGCATGTCCCATTCCATAAATAAGTCCTGCTTTATCAAAAGCTTTTTTATGTAATAAATCCCTCAAGTAACCCTTTACTTCATCTTCATTTGTCCAATCGGACAAGGTGTTTTTCATATCATCAAACATTTGAACTACCTTTATGTTTGCCCCACCATGTTTAGGTCCTTTCAATGAGCCTAAAGAAGCAGCAACAACAGAATATGTATCTGTTCCTGATGATGAAACAACATGTGTTGTAAATGTAGAATTATTTCCACCACCATGTTCTGCATGTAATACCAAAGCTACATCTAAAATCTTAGCTTCAAGTTTTGTATATTTTGAATCTGGTCTTAATAAATACAAAATATTTTCAGCTGTAGATAAATGAGATTGTGGGTTATGTATAAAAAAACTTTCTCCATTTTTATAGTAACTATATGATTGATAAGCATATACAGCTATTAATGGGAATAATGATATTAACTCTAAGCACTGTCTCAAGACATTTGAAACAGAAGTATTGTCTGCTTTATCATCATATGAATATAAAGTCAATACGCTTCTAGCTAAAACATTCATCATATCGCTACTAGGAGCTTTCATAATAATATCTCTTACAAAAGTAGTTGGCAAGTTTCTAAATTCAGCTAATAAATCACTAAATTTATCTAACTTATTTTTATCAGGCAAAGTTCCAAATAAAAGCAAGTAAACTGTTTCTTCAAAACCAAACCTATCGTCTTTTATAAAACCATCTACTAAGTCTTCAATATTTACTCCACGATAATATAGTTCACCTTCACAAGGGACCGATTCACCGTTAACGACTTTTGAAGAACATATTTCACTAATATCTGTTAATCCAGCTAAAACCCCTTTTCCATTTACATCTCTTAATCCTCTTTTTACATCGTATTTTACATACAACTCAGGATTAATGGTATAGTTGTTTTTACACATATCAGCTAACTTTTCTACCTCTGATATTACCTTTGAAAAATCATAATTTGACAAATTTCAACACTCCTTTTTCAGTTTAATAATTATAATTATACCATGTTTTTGTACATATCTTATTAATAATTTGTTAATTTTTTTATTTTATAAAAATTAACAAATTATTAATTTATTTTTTAACAATCATCATTTAAATAAAAAGCCTCATAAAGAGGCTTTTTATTTTATTTACTGTTACTATTCATCATATAGTATTTAAGTCTAAGATGCTTTGCCGAAGGTCCAGGGCGACCGGAAAGCCCGGTCGACTCCGCAGAGTCGAAACTCCTACAAAATCTTCGCTTTACATTTAGTGACTTAATAATAACTACTCACTATATACTTTTATTTCATCTTCTGCTGTTATATTTATTTTGTTTAGACCTATCCCTGAAGTATCAACAATTATATTTGCAATCTTATCCTCTATTTCAGAACGAATAACTCTTCTTATATCTCTTGCACCAAATTTCTTGTCATATGATTTATCTGCTATTTTTTCAAGTGCTTTATCATCATATGCCAATAATATATTTCTTTCTTGCAAAGGCTCTGTCATTTCATTTAACATAATTGCAGCTATTTTTTTATAGCTTTCTTTTTCTAGAGGTTTAAATACAACCACTTCGTCTATTCTGCTTATAAACTCAGGTCTTAAAAATTCTCTTAAACCTTTTATAGCTCTATCTTTTGTTATTTCTTCCGAAGTTTTATTAAAACCTACTCCTGTACTTTTATCTATTGAACCTGCATTTGAAGTCATTCCTATTATTGTATTTTCAAAGTTTACCGTTCTTCCCTGTGCATCATCAATTTTACCTTCATCTAGTATCTGAAGTAAAATATTCATTACATCTGGATGCGCTTTTTCTATCTCATCAAAAAGAATAACTGAATACGGACGTCTTCTTACTTTTTCTGTAAGTTGCCCTGCTTCATCATAGCCTATATATCCTGGAGGAGAACCTATCAATCTTGATACTGCATGCTTTTCCATGAATTCAGTCATATCTAATCTTATTAAAGGGTCAATAGAATTAAATAATTCATTTGAAAGTACTTTTACCAATTCAGTTTTACCAACTCCCGTTGGTCCAACGAAAATAAAAGATGCAGGTCTACGACGTTTTGCTAACTGTACTCTTGTTCTCTTAATTGCTTTTGAAAGCAACTCCACAGCTTCATCTTGGCCAATTATTTTATCTTTTAATCTTTCTTCTAAGTTTGATAGCTTTTTAAATTCAGTTTCTGCTATTTTATTTGCAGGAATTCCTGTCCAAAGCTCAATAACTTTTGCTAAATCATCTTCACTTACAAAGATTTTTTCTATTGCCTTTTCAACTTCAACTAACTTTTCTTTATTTCTTATAATATCAGCTTTCACTTCCGCCAATACTTTAAAATTAGGTTCGTCTGATTCTTCTATACTCTTTTCAAATTCAAGTAAAGAATTAAGTTTCTTCTTTACCTTATCAAGATCTGCAAGTTCAGGACTTCTTATACTTGCACAAGCACAACTTTCGTCCAACAAATCTATGGCTTTATCTGGCAAAAATCTATCTGTTATATATCTTTCTGATAAAACTGCACACATATTTATAAGTTCGCTTGATATTTTAACTCTATGATATTCTTCATAATATCTTTTTATTCCAACTAAAATTTCAACTGTATCCTCTATAGTTGGTTCATTTACAGATACAGGCTGAAAACGTCTTTCTAAAGCACTATCTTTTTCAATATATTTTCTATACTCTTTAAAAGTAGTGGCACCTATTACTTGAACTTCTCCTCTTGATAAAGCTGGTTTTAAAATATTTGCAGCATTCATAGATCCTTCAGAATCTCCAGTTCCAACTAAATTATGAACCTCATCTATAAATAAAATGATGTTTTGTTCAGCTTTTACTTCATCAACCAAGCCCTTTACTCTACTTTCAAACTGTCCTCTAAATTGAGTTCCTGCAACTAGTGCTGTTAAATCTAATAAGTACACTTTTTTATCAATTAAATTAAAAGGAACATTTCCCTGATCAATTTTTTGAGCTATACCTTCAGCTATGGCTGTTTTACCAACGCCAGGTTCACCTATTAAACAAGGATTATTTTTGGTTCTTCTAGATAATATTTGAATTACCCTAGCGATTTCTTTATCTCTACCTATAATATCATCTAACTTACCTTCTTTTGCTTTTTCACTTAAATTTGAGCAATAATTTTCTAAAAATCTAAGTTTCTTTTCCTTTTCCTTCTTTTTTGGTTCAGGTGATTTTTTTCTATCAAAAGAATCACCAAAAGATGAATTTCCGTTATTTGATGAATTTCCAGAATTATTATTGAGCATATTCTGAATAAAAGGAGGCAAAGTGCTAGAACCTCCATGTTCAAAAGATTCTCCATCATCCACCAATTCCATCATTTGATCTGAAATTTGCTCAATATCGTCTTCAGAAATACCTAACTGCTCCATATAATCGGCTACTTGAGGTATTTTCATTTCTTTTGCACAAATCATACATAACCCTTCATTTTTTTTCTCTTCTCCTTGAACTGCCGTTATAAAGACAACTGCAGGTCTCTTTTTGCATCTACTACATAATATCATATATTTTCCTCCATAGTTTAAAACTAATTATTTCATTATAATTTCATTTAAATCATAAATATGTTTAAAAATTTTCGTTTGATTTATAGTATTTGAGTTAAAAATAGGTATTTCATTAATTGATAATGAAATAACAAATTTTATAACTAGTGATATTAAAATCGTTATTGCCAAAGCTTGTATTATACCTAAAATGGCACCAAACAAACTATCCGCACTTCCCAAAACAGGAATCGAGTGAGATTCTCTTATGATTTTTTCTACAAATTGTAAGAGTAGAGATAAAACCAAAAATGAAATTAAATATATAAAAGCTTTCAATAATTTCACAGTTATACTTCTTACATACTTTTCTTCAATGTATTCAGCTGCTTTAGTAGAATCACCAGTTATCACCTTAAACGTATCTAATAATAAATTATTGTTTTTTTGAGTTGCTTTTTTTATTTCCTTCTCAACAAACGCTGGCATACCCGTGTTAAAAGAGTTTGCTATAATATTGTTTAAATTTTCATTTATTTTTTCATTAAATTCTTTTTCTGAGTAAAATGTTAAACTGTTTTTTCTTAAATATAACTGATACAAATTCTCACTCATGTTTTTTGAACTATCCATAATAAATTCATCTATTTCAGTTTCTTTAAAGTCAACATCCGGAACTACTTCTTTCATAACTTTTTGAAATTCTTTTTCAAAATTATACTCATCAACTATATCTTTTACTGAATCAACCATAACTTGTTTTACATACTTTTCATATACAACTGGTCCAGCTATATTTCCAATAAAAATAGATAAAATAACAACCGCAATGTATCCTATCATCATTACTATTACTTTTGCAAATCCTTTTTTATACCCACTATAAGCACAAAAAAGTATTGTTACTAAAATAAATAAATCATAAAACCACCAATATTCTGTATCCAAATTTTATCACCTACTATAAATTATTTTTTTAATTATTACTTAAACTCAATTTTATCAATTTTATTATATCCTATTAAAATTATAGTATCTTTTATTTTATAAAACTGTTTATACGAATCATTCAACTCAACTGTTTTCATTAATTTACCCGAATAATTATATGTTTGGATTAAATTATCAGACATTAAATAAACAATGTTGTTTTCTAAAAACATATGCTTTATTTCTTTATCAATTTCAACAACAAATGGTTCTGATTCTTTACCATTTATTAAAACCAAACTGGTTTTTCTTCTCTCTTCATTGTCAAAAAGCATAGCTGCTCTTCCATCTATAAAATTTGCGTTTATAAGGCTGTTTTTATAATCATAACCCAAAATAATTTTCCCAGTATTATTATAATATCCACATTTCGTGTCTCCAAACAAAAACAAATCACCATTTGTTGTATAATATGAAGAGATACAAAATGTATTTATATTTTCTGTTTCCCAATTTATTTTTTTAGAATCAAAACTAAGCGATACAGATTTAGAAACTATTTGCCCATCAATAGCGTTTATAGAAACCAAAACACAACCTGTACTATTGGAGTTAAAACTGACATCTACAATTCTCTCTGTATAACCAACATTATATATTTCTACACCCTTATCATCATAAACAGTCAAGTTACATACAAAACTATCTGAAGTTGTAACTACCGCAATATATCCATCGTTGCTAATATTTGCATATATTATTTTCCCTGTTAATTCTTTTTCATATATAGTTCTTTTTTTTGATTCAACTCTAAATCTATTTCCTCTGCTTTCATACAGCAAAGCTTTTTTATTTACTGTTTTTAAAATAGGGTTAGAATATAGATGTTGTCGACCATCCAACAATTCACCATTTAAAGAATATACATATAACTGAGTATCGCTAAGTAATAAAAAAGTATCCTCTAAAGCCCCAACGCTATAATTTATCCCACTTACTAATTCCAGTGGAAAGTTTGATCCCATAACCTCTTTGTTTTTCAAACTATATGAAGCCTCATCAATTTTGTTCATCCATTTTTCCCTTGAGTAATACAAAGCCAAAGAAATAAATATAACAATCAGTAAAGCAAGTATTTTTTGGAAATTACGAATTCGTTTATGTTTTTTTCTGATTTTCATCAAATCCACTACTTTTGCATCTTCTTTCATGTTATCTCCTTTTAAATTCTAATAATAAACTTTGTTTAAATATAAACCATGGGATTGTGCTGTTTTACCAGCATATTTTCTATCTTTTAACTTTAAAATTTCAGGAATATAATCCACTTTTATTTTCCCCTCATTTACATACAAAAGCGTCCCGATTATTATCCTAACCATATTATACAGAAATCCATCACCTTTTACAAGTATTTTAACTGTATTTATATCTTTTTTTATATCTATATAGTAAATAGTCCTTGTAGTATTTACTTTTTCATTATTATATGAACAGAAACTTTTAAAATCATGAGTACCTACTAAAAATTCACTGGCACATTTAATCTTTTCAATATCCAACGGTCTGTTATAATGAAATTCTAAATCTTTTGTAAATGGATTTTTAGACTCACTATTATGGATTAAATACAAATATTCCTTCGCTTTACATGAATACCTAGCGTGAAAATCTAAGTCAACATCTTCACAATTTAAAATAGAAATATCACTTGGTAAATAACTATTTAATCCCCTAATAAACTTATTGTTTGGCACCATTTTTTGAGTATATAAAGAAACACAATAATCATTTGCATGAACTCCTGAATCAGTTCTTGAACATCCATATATATTTACATTTTCATTTAATAACTTTGATAAAGTCGTTTCCAAAATTTCTTGTACAGTTACTGCATTTTTTTGCTTTTGGAATCCATGATAATCAGTCCCTTTATATGCTATTGTTAGTTTCAAATTTCTCAAAATATCTACCTTTCTTTTAGCTTTAAAAAACATTATGATTAAAATTTTTGTCGCTATTCAGCGATATATAAGCAGAGATATTTTGCCGAAGGTCCAATGTCGTCAACTTAAGCAAATTGCTGAGGCAATTTATGATGCGCTGCCTCAAACTCCGCTTCTTTTTCTATCGCAAACCTTACCTTTATCGTCTGAATAATACCTATTTTTATTTAATTTTAATTAAAAATCCGACTAGGCTTATATCAAATTTTTTATTTATAAAAAAAACTAATATCAAAAAAAACAAACATATACTCAATGAAACAAAGTCGGAAAACTTTATTTTTAACTGTTTTAATCTTGTTCTTCCAACTCCACCATTATAACATCTGCATTCCATAGCCAAAGCCAAATCCTCAGCTCTTTTAAAAACCGATACCAACAAAGGAACTATGATAGGTACAATTTTTTTCATTTTAACAAGCAAATTTCCTTGTGACAAATCAAGCCCCCTTGACTTTTGTGCAGAAATTATTTTATCTGTTTCATCAATAAGAGTAGGTATAAACCTTATTGCTATTGTCATCATCATAGCCAATTCATTTACTGGTAAATGAATTTTTTTTAATGGTGATAAAAGTCTTTCTATTGCATCTGTCAAAGACATTGGCGATGTTGTATATGTTAAAACTGAAGTCCCTATAATAAGTAGTATAATTCTAAATATTATAAAAAAAGTTTGTTCTAGTCCTTTATCTGTTATTTCTATAAATAAAAATTTCAACACTATATCTCCCTCATAAAGGAAAATATTGAAAAGAGAAGTAATTAAAAGTAGTGGTAAAATAGGTTTTATACTCTTTATGACCAGAATAAATGATAATTTAGTTAAAATATAAATTATAAAAACAAATAAGAATACCGCTGTCATAGAAACAATATTTTCTGCCGAAAAAACCATTGACATAAAAATACCTGTAATTATTATTTTAAATCTAGGGTCCAGCTTATGAATACAACTATCCAAAGGGAAATACTGTCCTAAAGTTATATCTTTTAACATTTATGGCCACCTTTTTTGTTTTTCAAATAGGATAATATTAAATCAACTGCATAATTCACTGTATAAACTTCGCTTGAAAAATCAAACCCTTTTTTCTTCAATTCATTAAAAATAGTCGTTATTTGTGGTACACCTAAACCCATTTCTGATATTTCATTTGATTTAGAAAAAACTTTCTCTAGATCATCGTGACAAAATAATTCAGCATCATTCATTACTATAATTTTTTCAGTATAATTCGCAACATCTTCCATACTATGAGAAACAAGTAGAACCGTAGCACCCGTTGACTTATGATAGTTTTTAATCATTGATAAAATTTTTTCTCGTCCTCTTGGATCCAAACCTGCAGTAGGCTCATCTAAAATCAAAACTTTCGGTTGCATAGCTATAACACCAGCTATAGCTACCCTTCTTTTTTGACCTCCTGATAACTCAAAAGGTGACATATTTAACATGTCTTCTGTAATACCAACTGACAACGCAGTTTCTTTAACCCTAACGTCTATATCATCTTTTGACAAATTCATGTTTTTAGGACCAAATGCTATATCTTTATATACAGTTTCTTCAAAAATTTGATGTTCTGGATATTGAAAAACAAGTCCTACCTTAAATCTTACCGATTTGTCAAAACGGTTTTTATCCCATATATTTTTACCATCTATGTAGATACTGCCTTTTGTTGGTTTTAACAGACCATTGAAATGCTGAATTAGTGTTGATTTTCCTGAACCTGTATGTCCTATAATTCCAACAAACTCACCTTGTTCAATTTCTAAATTTATATCTTTTATCGCTACTTTTTCAAAAGGCGTTCCAGTGCCATATATATAAGTTAAGTTTTCTGTTTTTATTATAGACATATACTGCACCGCCTTAAACTGTCATTATTTATCCATTTGTAATGCGAAGATATTTTGCCAAAATTGAAAATGGAGTAGAACTCATGGTGAACGTCGTTGACTTGAGCAAATTGCTAAGGCAATTTTCTTAAGTTGACGACATTGTCCGGTCGCCCTGGACCTTCGGTAAAATATCTCTGCCCTATACATATGGATGAATAGTAACAAATTTACCTTTAACAACTGAATATTAACCTCAAATTCTATAATATCTTCAATAGTTCATTTATACATTCATCAATTTCTATTATCTCAGAATTCAACTTTACTCCAGATTTTTTTAATAAATAAACAAATTCTGTAACCTGAGGAACATCCAAAGAAAGGCTCTTTAATAAATCCACTTGAGAAAAAACTTTTTTGGGACTATCATCAATAACTACTTTACCCTTGTCCATTACAATTATTCTGTCGGCTTTTGCCGCCTCATCCATAAAGTGAGTTATAAGAACTACTGTTATACCATAATCCTTATTTAATTTTTTTATTGTAGTTATGACTTCTTTTCGTCCTTTTGGATCTAACATTGCTGTAGGTTCATCTAAAACTATACATTTAGGTCTTATAGCTATAATTCCAGCAATAGCAACTCTTTGTTTTTGCCCACCAGATAATTGATGTGGTGCATGATTTTTATACTTTAACATATTGACATTTTCTAGGGCCTCATCTACTCTTTTTCTTATTTCTTCTGGAGCAACTCCTAAATTTTCAAGAGCAAAAGCAACGTCTTCTTCAACAACAGATGCGACAATCTGATTATCAGGATTTTGAAAAACCATCCCCACTATTTGACGAATTTCCAATAATTTATCTTCGTTTTCTATATCGATTCCATCAATATAGACCTTCCCTCCAGATGGTAACAGTATGGCGTTTAGATGCCTTGCAAATGTAGATTTTCCCGAACCATTGTGTCCTAAAACAGCAACAAATTCACCTTCAGAAATATTTAATCCTATATTTTCAAGTATATTTTTTTTATTATCATAAGAAAATGTTAATTTATCTGTTTTTATTATGCTTTCATTCATTTATTTGCCTTCCCATATAGCTGTTGAACCACATGGCAATGGCATATTACTTGATTTAACAGGCAGACCTATTTCATCACTTGTTACAATGCCATCATATTTTGATTTCATCACATCATTTAACATATAAGCCATAACAGATGGTGATAAACCTGTCGTATAACTGTTTAGTAAAACAAAAAGAGGATTATCACTCAAAACACCTACACATAATTTTATAAAATCATATATAGAATCTTCCAGCTTCCACACTTCACCATTAGTTCCTCTACCATAAGAAGGTGGGTCCATAATAATTGCATCGTATTTTTTACCTCTTTTTATTTCCCTAGTAACAAATTTTTCACAATCATCCACTATCCATCTAATAGGCTTATCACTTAAATTCGAAGAAGCAGCATTTTCTCTCGCCCATGTAACCATACCTTTTGATGCATCTACATGACAAACATTTGCACCAGCAGCTGCACAAGCAAGAGTTGCACCACCTGTATAAGCAAATAGGTTAAGTACATTTATTTCTCTTTTTGCATTTTTTATTTTATCTCTCATCCAGTCCCAATTTACAGCCTGTTCTGGGAAAAGACCTGTATGCTTAAATCCAGTAGGTTTTATATTAAAAACTAGATCACCATAAGAAATAGTCCATGTATTTTTATTAAATTCCTTTTTAAAATCCCAGCTTCCTCCTCCAGTAGCAGAACGATGATAATGCCCTATTGCAGTATTCCACAAGGATAAATCTTTTTCAGTTTTCCAAATTATTTGCGGATCTGGACGAATGAGTTTTATTCCATTCCAATTCTCAAGTTTTTCTTGAAAGCACGTATCTATGATGGTATAATCCACCCAATTATTTGCTAATCTCACATTTCACTCTCCATTTTCTCTTTATCTATTCCTACTTTTTGCTTTATTATTTCAGAAATTTCAATTGCATAATTATTTATTTGTTCAAAATTTTTACCTTCCAACATTACACGTATTAAAGGCTCTGTTCCACTTTCTCTTACTAAAATTCGCCCTTCTGAATTTAAATCTTTTTCTCTTTGAGAAATAAGCCCAGTTATTTCAGAATCGTTTTTCCATGTTTCTTTTGCTTTAGGACTTATTTTAACATTTATCATAACTTGTGGATAATGATCCATTACAGCTGCTAATTCCGACATTTTCTTGCCCGATTTAACTAGTATTTCAAGCAATTTCATTCCTGAAAGTTGTCCATCTCCAGTTGTAGATTCATCTAAAAATATAATATGTCCACTTTGCTCTCCGCCTATATTATGTCCACCATCCAGCATTTTTTCCAACACATATCTATCTCCAACTTGTGCTGTTACAACTTTTATTTCATTTTCTTTTGCGAAAAAAGAAAATCCCAAGTTCGTCATAACAGTTACAACTACAGTGTTGTTTTTCAACTTATCCTCTTCTTTATACGCCTTAGATACAATAGCAATTATTTTATCTCCGTCTATAATTACTCCATTTTCATCTACTGCTAAACATCTATCCGCATCTCCATCAAATGCAAGCCCTATATCTGCTCTTTTTTCTTTTACTGTTTTTATAAGACCCTCTATATATGTAGACCCACATTTATCATTTATATTTGTTCCATCTGGAGAAGCATTTATCATAAAACACTTTGCCCCCAACGCTGAAAATAATTTTTCTGCTGTAACGGAAGCACTTCCATTTGCACAGTCTAAAACGACTCTTATTCCCTTTAAATCTGTCTTCATTGATTTCATAAGATATCGTATATAATCCCATTGGGCATCTTTATACTGACAAACACAACCTAATTCTACACCCGATGATAACATTATTTCTTCTGGCTTATCTAAAATAAGTTCTTCTATTTCCTCTTCCACATCATCTGGTAACTTGTAGCCTGTAGATGAAAAAATTTTTATTCCGTTAAATTCTACACTATTATGGGAAGCAGAAATCATTATTCCAGCATCAGCTTTATTTGCTTTTACTAAATAAGCAACCGCTGGAGTAGGTACAATTCCAATTATAGTTACGTTTGCTCCAACAGAACAAATTCCCGCTACTAAAGCAGCCTCTAGAACATCTGATGATATTCTAGTATCTTTTCCAATATAAATCATTGGCTTATGGCTTGTTTTTTTTGTTAAAACTATTGCTGCTGCTCTCCCTATTTGCATAGCCAATTCACAAGTTAATTCTGTTATTGCTATTCCTCTAGCTCCATCTGTTCCAAACAATCTTCCCATTTTTAAATACTCTCCTCTAAATATATTTATATTTAATTTTCAAAAGGATATCCTAAATGTTCATAAGCTAACTTTGTAGCACATCTACCTCTAGGTGTCCTAGATATAAAACCTAATTGCATTAAAAAAGGCTCACAGACATCTTCAAGGGTAACAGACTCCTCACCAATCGCAGAAGCAAGAGTTTCTATTCCTACCGGTCCTCCGTTATACCCTTTTATTATCATTTCAATCATTCTTTTATCAAGGCTATCTAAACCAAGTTTATCTATTTCCAATCTATCTAAAGATATTTTTGCCATATCCTTATCTATTATACCTGTACCCATAACCTCTGCAAAATCTCTGACTCTTTTTAAAAGTCTATTTGCAATTCTAGGAGTACCTCTAGCTCTCCTTGCTATTTCTACTGCTCCATCTATTTCACATGGAATACCTAAAATCATGCTACTACGCCGAATTATATCTACCAGCTGCTCGTTTGTATAAAGTTCCAGTCTAAATATAACTCCAAATCTATCCCTAAGTGGAGATGTCAATTGGCCTGCTCTAGTAGTTGCACCCACAAGGGTAAACTTCGGCAAATCTATTCTAATTGATCTTGCAGAAGGACCTTTGCCAATTATTATATCCAAAGCATTGTCCTCTAAAGCAGGATAAAGAATTTCTTCTATTGACTTTGATAATCTATGTATTTCATCAATAAACAAAACATCATTTTCAGATAAGTTTGTCAATAAAGCAGCCAAATCACCTGGTTTCTCTATTGCAGGTCCTGAAGTAATTCTTAAATTGACTCCCATTTCATTAGCAATTATAACAGACAAAGTTGTTTTTCCTAATCCTGGGGGACCATAAAGTAAAACATGGTCTAGGGATTCACATCTTCTCTTTGCTGCTTCTATATAAATCGCCAAATTTTCTTTAACTTTATCTTGTCCTATATACTCTTGCAAATTTTTTGGACGTAAAGAATACTCAGCTTCGTTATCATTTGGAGTATATTCAGGAGAAACTATCCGATCTTCAGTTTCAAAGTTTCCTGTTTCAATCAATTTTTTACCTCCTACATAGTAGTTAATTGTTACAATTCAGTCACATTAATAAAACAAAGATATATGCTCTAAAGGTCAAAGGCAACCGAACTAAGAAAAAAATGAAAGTTTTACTCGATTTTTTTCAAAAAATCGTAGGTTTCCAAAGGGCAACGCCCTTGGTCGCTTTCCGCAGAAAGCGAAATCCTTATGCTTTAGGAGCTTTTTTGCTTCTTTTTGCGATAGAAAAAGAAGCGGAGTTTGAGGCAGAGCCTCATAAATTACCTCAGCAATTTTCTTAAGTTGAGGACATTTGACTCCTCAGAGTCGAAACCCTTGCAAAACCATAAACTTTACCTTTAGAGGTTTGACGGTAACAAATTCCTGTAAAATTATTTAAAATAATAATTTCTGAACTGCAACAGTTACTCTAATTTATTTAAAACCAATAAGTTTTAAAGATTGTTTAATTATATCCGCCGATGACAAAGATGTATCTACTTTTTTTAAAACCGTTGTTACTTCTGAATTTGTATAACCTAAAACCAATAATGCAGAAAATGCCTCGTTTAGATTTTCGTTTTTATCAATATTTATTATGTCTTTGTTGCTATCAACAAACTTTATATTTTCTTTTTTTATCTTATCTTTTAACTCTAAAACTATTCTTTGTGCAATTTTTATACCTATTCCCTTTATTTTAGTAAATTCCTTACTATCCTCAGAAGCTACAATTAAAGCAAACTTTTCAGCACTTATATCTGATAAAATTGCTAAGGCTGCTTTGGGTCCTACTCCAGAAACAGAAATCAACATTTTAAAACAATTTAATTCCTGAGAATCATAAAAACCAAAGATTTCAACTGCATCTTCTCTTACATGAAGGTAAGTTAACAATTTAACATTTTCACCTATTTTACCTATTTTGGATAAAGTTGAAGTGGTTGTTCTGCATCCATAACCAACACCAGAACATTCTATAACTACAAAATCTATATTTTTATTTACTATAATGCCATTTAAACTATAAATCATTTTTTTCTCCTGTCTATTTGTTACTATTCAGTCATTCATAATGTAAAGATATATACCACGAAAGTATAGATCCATCGGAAACCCCTGTCGGCTCCTAGAATCGTAATCTCTAACAAATGTTAAATAATATATAACAGCTGAATATTAACGTCTATTTAGCACAGTGTGCATGACAAATTGCTATAGCCAATGCGTCAGCTGCATCATCAGGTTTTGGTAGCTCAGAAAGATTAAGAATTCTTCTGGTCATATCCATAACCTGCATTTTTTCCGCTTGTCCATATCCGACAACTGCCTGTTTAACTTGTAAGGGTGTATATTCAAAAATAGGCAAATTATTTATTGCGGCAGATAAATTTATAACTCCTCTTGCTTGTGCAACATTTATAACTGTTTTTTGATTTGTATTAAAATATAATTTTTCTATTGCCATACATTCGGGTTTATATTTTGAAATAATGGTGTTCATGTCGTGATAAATATACTTTAACCTATTTTCAAAAGCTTCTTCAGCACTTGTAGAAATAATTCCATATGCAAATGTTGTGAATTTATGTTTTTCGTATTTCAATACAGAAAATCCAACTATAGCATATCCAGGGTCAATTCCTAATATTACCAAAATTTCACCTCTATTTTATTGATTTTATATGTATAGACAATATATTATATCATATAATTAAGTTATTTTCAATATTAAAATTCAATTTTTAGCAAATGCAATTTTTGTTAATTCGCAAATATATTTCATTAAACCAATTGTCTACAAAAATAATACCGCCATTTTCAGGCGGTATTATAAATGATTATTTTTTAATTTTTTTTGATTTAGAAGCTGCTACTATAACCATTGAAGCAAACATTATTAACAATACTGTTTTTACACCCGAGTCACCTGTTTTAGGTGTTGTTGGTACTTCTTGTTTGTTCGTAGTTGTTGTTATTATGTTTGAAGTGGTCACTGTAGTTGTTGAAGTTGTTTCAGATATTGTTATGCTTGTTGTTGACTGCTCTGTTGTAACTGATTCTTGAAGTTCTGAACTAATATCAGTTTCCAAATTTGAACTTGTTGTTATTGTTACATCTGTTATTGAAGTATTTACTTGAGCCGAGGTAATTGAACCAGAATCTATACCTTCAACATCTGTTGTTAAACTAGTAGTTGTTATCGGTGTTGTTGTTTGAGTTGTTGTTATACTAGTAGTCGTTACTGGTGTTGTTGTTTGAGTTGTTGTTGTACTAGTAGTCGTTACCGGTGTTGTTGTTTGAGTTGTTGTTGTACTGGTAGTCGTTACTGGTGTTGTTGTTTGAGTTGTTGTTGTATTAGTAGTCGTTACTGGTGTTGTTGTTACAACTGGTTCTTCTTTGTCTCGCATCTCTACTGTTTGGATTTCTTCAGTCTCTGTTACTGTGAATTTAACATCTTCTGCCACTAGATATCCATTTGGTGCTGTTGTTTCTCTTAAGATATATTCTCCAACTGGTAATTTTTCTATCATATGTGGTGTGTTTGTAGATGTCCATTCTTCGTATATAGTTTCCTGTATTCCAGGGATTATTACTTGTAATCTCGCACCTGCCAATTCCTTGGTTCCTGTTATGTCTGTTTTGCTTATTCTTAC